>OQVO01000202.1_pt1 | contig 19842 bp, 16 predicted proteins | sample 1691511 | NCBI WGS metagenome assembly OQVO01 (sample SAMN03418254, study PRJEB22391) | human gut metagenome | biome: human-gut; feature: organic feature; material: feces | host: Homo sapiens | place: Tanzania | collected 2013-01 | reverse complement strand
GAGATATTATTTAGCTACAAATATAGAAAAAAACAATATAATTAAATTAGCTGGCCAGCAGGTAAAGCTGCAGGGAAAATTGGCTGAGCCACCCAATGTTACCAGAGATGAAAAGGGCAAGCTTCATCTGCAATATGTGGTAGAGGTGGAGAAGGCTTGGCAGGGAAGCAAATACGGCAAAGCAGGCCAAGTCATGCAGGGAAAATTGTTGGTATATGGCGGGGAGGAATCTCTCAAAAAATTACCTCAGCAGGGGAAAAATAAAGCAACAGGTTTAGAAGATGATACTGTTGTTGAGTCTATAGAAGACATCTATGGTCAGGTGGGAGATGGTATTCAATTAGTAGGTACGATTAGTGAATTTCATGACTATGGCAATCCAGGACGCATGAATAGGGTTATGAGCAATAAAGCCAAGGGTATCTGTGGCAGGGCTATGATTAGCAAATATAGTCTTGTTATAGAGCCAAGACAGGAAAAATCCTTGGCAAGGCTGGCGGAGCAGGTGCGGAAGCAATATGAGGCCTATATGGCTCAGGCTATGCCACGACAGGATGCGGCAGCGATTTTTGCCATGCTTTTTGGTGGTTATCAGGGGATACGCCCAGAACTGCTGGAGGCTTTTACTTTAACCGGCATTGTTCATATTCTTTCTGTATCCGGCTCTCATATAACTTTGATGGCTGGTACCGCAAATATTGTAGGGCGTTTTCTGCATATGTCCCCCAGGGCAACAGCAGCCTTGGCCACAGGGGTTATATTGTTTTATAGCCTTTTGGCAGGGGCTATTCCCCCAGTTATTCGCTCTGCCTTAATGGGAATTTTAACACTGCTGGCCTTAACTGCCGGCAGGGAAAGGGATGCTCAGCATATCCTGGGATTGGTGGCTTTGGGATTGTTACTATATTCTCCCCTTTGGCTTTTTGATATTAGTTTTCAATTGTCCTTTGGGGCTACCGCTGGGCTTTTGTATTTAGCGCCCCCTCTTAGGGAAAGACTGCGCAAGAAACTGCCAATATTTGTGGCAGATAGTCTGGCTGTGACTATAGGTGCCCAGCTGTCTGTACTTCCCATAATCGCTTGGTATTTCAATGTGCTTTCCCTTAGCTCCTTGTTGGCTAATTTGGTGATTGCCCCCATTGTGGAATGGATTATTGTGGCAGGACTGCTGGCAGGCTTGCTAGCCAGTCTGCTTCCTTTGGCAGGCAAGGTGGTTTTTCTTCTGGCCAGTGTGGTGCTGGGCTTGGTTTATGAACTTTCCCGTTGGGTGGCAGCTTTGCCGGGAAGTCAAATCTATATGCCTACCTTTAGTTGGTGGGGGGGAATGTTGTATTATATGGGACTGGGTTGGCTGATTATTGGTGATGAATACAGGAAAAGACTGATACCCTGTGTTGGCAGTAAATATCTGCTGGCTATGGGACAGAAGCTAAGGGATTCAAAAGGGTGGCAAGCTGTTTTCTTACCGGGAATGCTGGTGGTAGTTTTCTGCTGTTGGCAGATGGGGGGCAATAATAAGGAAATGCAGGTGCATTTTATTGATGTGGGCCAAGGAGATAGTGCTCTGGTTATAACTCCACACGGCAGAGCCTTTATGGTGGATACAGGGGGAGTACGGGAAGGAAGCTATGATATTGGCAGCAGGGTGGATGTACCTTATCTCCTGCATTATGGCGTGGAAAAGCTGGACTATATTTTTCTTACCCACGCCCATGATGATCATGCGGGAGGGGTGAAAGGTATCTTGACTGAAATACCGGTAGGTGCTATCGGCATTGGCCATGAGGGAGCAGGGGATTATCTTCAAACTTTTGGCACAGGGGAAATAGGGAAAATAAAAAAGTTGCTGGTGCCCTTGCAGGAGGGCAGTAGTATAGAATTGGATGGAGTACGGATAGATATGCTTTATTCTCCGGAGTCAAAGAAGGTGCAGGAAAGTCAGCTGCAGGCCACTGGCAATGAATTTTCTAATTTGATACGGGTGAGCTATGGGGAGGCTTCTTTTTTGTTTACTGGGGATTTGATAGCGGAGCAGGAACAGCAGGTATTGGCTAATGGTACCAATGTAGCCAGTACAGTGCTAAAGGTAGGCCATCATGGCAGCCGCACCTCCAGCAGTCAGGAATTTTTGACAGCGGTAAATCCTGGCTGGGCGGTTATTTCCTGTGGCTACAATAATAGCTTTGGCCATCCCCATAAGGAAATTCTCAATCGACTGACTAGCTGTACTAAGGCGAAAATTTTGCGGACAGATCAGCAGGGAGCCATTGTCTTTAGATCCGATGGAAAGAGCATTAAGGTTGAAAGCTTCTGCTGAACATAAAAAAATCTTTATTTTCGGAGATATTTTAAAAAATTCTAAAAATATGCATAGTTGTGTATAAATATTTAAGGAATATCAAAGTATGCATAGAAATGTGTTATTTGTTAAAGCCCGTAAAATATGGGAGTATTGAAAGTATTTCTTAAATGTGATAAAATTGCAAAGTATGTATGGAATGGAATAGAGTATGCAATGTCTAGCAATAATGGACAAAATCCATTATTATTAGACAGAGCATACCCTTTTTCAGTCTAAGTGTATATTTTTATGAAAAGAGGTATTTTTAGTGGAAAAGGGAACATTCAAGCCTTATATTCCTGCGGAGAAAACTCCTTTGGAATTAACGGCGGTTTCTGTAGTGGTAGGTATGCTGCTGGCTGTTTTGTTCGGCGGTGCTAATGCCTATCTGGGATTGCGTGTAGGTATGACCATATCTGCATCTATTCCAGCAGCCGTTATTTCAATGGCTGTTATTCGTGTCCTGTTGAAGCGTGATTCCATTCTGGAGAACAATATGGTTCAGACCATTGGTTCTGCTGGTGAGTCCGTAGCAGCAGGCTGTATCTTTACCCTGCCTGCTATGTTTATGTGGGCACAGGAGTGGGGCACTGAGACTCCATCCATGGTAGAGATTGCAATTGTAGCTTTTATCGGCGGTGTTATGGGTGTACTGTTTATGGTGCCTCTCCGCAAGGCTCTTATTGTTAAGGAGCATGGTGTTCTGCCATATCCAGAAGGAACTGCCTGTGCAGAAATCCTGCTGGCTGGCGAAGGCAAGGAATCTTCTGCCAAGACTATTTTTGCAGGCTTGGGCCTGGCAGCAGTTTACAAGTTTGTAACTGATGGCCTGAAGGTATTCCCAAGTGAAATCGCTTATAGCTTTGAGCGTTTCAAGGGTTCTGAGATTGGTATAGATGTACTGCCAGCATTGCTGGGTGTAGGTTACATCTGTGGTTATCGTGTATCTTCTGTACTGTTTGCAGGATCTATCCTCATGTGGTTCTGCATCCTGCCATGTATTGCTTTCTATGGTGCCGATGAGGTAATATTCCCTGCAACCAAGATGATTCAGGAGCTGAGCCCTGGTGCTATGTGGAGCAGCTTCGGCCGTTATATCGGCGCTGGTGCTTTGGCAGCTGGCGGTATTATCAGCTTGGTAAAGGCTCTGCCTTTGATTGTTGATACCTTCAAGAAGTCCTTGGGCAGCTTTGGCGGCGGTCATACCACTTTGCGTACTGATCAGGATCTTTCCCTGAAGTTCATTATTGGCGGCGTTGTTGCTATGGCTGCCTTGATGGTAATTGTACCTGTTATTCCAATCAGCCCAATGGGTGCTGCTTTGGTAGTTATCTTTGGTTTCTTCTTTGCTACTGTATCCTCCCGTATCGTAGGTATTGTAGGCTCCAGTAACAACCCTGTTTCTGGTATGACCATTGCTTCCCTGCTGTTCATCAGCATTATCTTTGTAGCTAATGGCAATGTAGGTCAGGAGGGCATGATGGCAGTTATTGCTATCGGCTCCATTATCTGTATTGTAGCAGCTATTGCGGGTGATACCTCTCAGGACTTGAAGACCGGTTATATTCTGGGTGCAACTCCTGTTAAGCAGCAGATGGGTGAGCTGGTTGGTGTGTTCGTTTCTGCTCTGACTGTGGGCGGCGTACTGTATCTGCTGAATGCTGCCTGGGGCTTTGGTTCCAAGGAGCTGGCAGCACCACAGGCTATGCTGATGAAGATGATTGTAGAGGGCGTTATTACTGCTAACCTGCCTTGGGATTTGGTATTCATGGGTGCAGCTATTGCAGTAGTAGTTGAGCTGCTGGGCTTGCCTGTATTGGCTTTCGCTATCGGCCTGTATCTGCCAATCTATCTGACTGCTCCTCTCTTTATCGGTGGTCTGATTCGCCGTATTTGGGAGGCTAAGAAGTATCAGTCTGACAAGATTAAGGAAGCTGCTATTAACAACGGTACTCTGATGGCATCTGGTATGATTGCCGGTGAGGGTATTGTAGGTATTGTACTGGCTCTGCTGGCAGTGCTGAATGTAGATACTGATATTTCTGGCACTATTAATCTGGGGGAAATTGGCTCTATTGTTGCCTTTATCGCTTTGATTTGTGTAATGATTTACACCATTGAGTCTGGTAAGAAGAATGCTTAAGTCCAAGAATATTTTTGACCTAAGGTATCGTCGCAACCCTGACCTGCAATGGAAAGTGTTGGAGGATGGTATCGTGGAGCTGGCCATGGAGCATAGGGGGCTTTTTGCTGCCATAGCTCACAAGGTTTTTAAGCGTCCTTCTACCAGCTATATTAAGCTGGATGAGCTGGGCAGCTTTGTGTGGCAGGAATTGGAATCCAGCCACGATGTGAAAACTGTATCTGAGGCTGTGCACAGTCATTTTGGGGAAAAGGCTGAGCCGTTACTGCCTAGATTGGGACAGTTTTTCAATCTTCTGGAGCGTTATGGCTTTATAGTGAGAGAAAAGTAATTGATAGGCAATGGGGCGTGTGGCCCCGTGAAATCCGTCTGTATTGGGGAATGCAGGCGGATTTTTCATTGCTAGAAAACGGGTTTCTGCATATAATTAATACAGTGGGCAGAAAACGGAGAGAAGTAGGCAGGTGAAAAGTATGAATTATGGTGAGCTGATGGCAGGGCTGCGGCAGGGAAAAATTGGTCATTTGTACCTGCTGGCAGGAGAGGAAGCCTATTATATTGATAAGGCCAGGGAGGCTCTGCTAAAAATATGGCAATGTCCTATGGAGGATGTGCAGGTGGCAGATGGCACCTCTCTTAGCGAGATTATGACCTTGGTGGAGTCTGTGCCATTTTTGACAGACAAAAATGTAGTATGGGTTAAATCTGCGGCTCTTTTCAAGGATAAGGGGGAAAGCAGCAGTAAGAAATTAGAAGAAAAATTTCATGCTATGCTGCAAAATATACCTGAATTCAGCTATGTGATTTTTGAATATCATGGCAAGCCGGACAAGCGAAAAAAACTGTACAAGATTCTAGCTGAGGCTGGCATAGTTATGGAGTCGGAGCCTATTCGGGCTAGCAATATTGGGGACTGGTTGCAGGGAAAGCTGCAGGAGCTAAATAAAAATATGGATAGGCAAGCCTACGAATACATGGTAGGAGCTGTAAGCAGTATGCAGACGGTGGATTTGGCCTTTCTCAATAAGGAGCTGGAAAAGCTGGCTTTGTTCCTAGGGCCGGAGCAGCGGCAGATTACCCGCCAGCATCTGATGCAGGCCTTTTCTGATGTGCCGGAAATTTCTAGCTTTGCTATGCTGAATGCCATTGGCGCAGGGCAAACCGCCAAGGCTTTGCAATTATTTCAACGACAACTGGATAATGGTGTGTATTTTGCTTTGACAGTAGGTTTGGTGGCCAGGCAAATCCGCCTGTGGTGGCAGGCCCAGGCCTTGCAGGCACAAGGTGTTCGTGGTCGCGCCTTGGCTGGCAAATTGGGACAGCCTCCCTTTATTGCCGAAAAAACAGGTCGGGAGGCGGCCAGCTTTCCGTCGGGACTCTTAAAGAAAGCCTTGCTGGCACTGTCTGATGCGGATTATGGGCTGAAAACCGGCCAGGCAGATTTGGTGGAGTTGGAGGCTGTGATTATCATGCTGGCCAATCGAGGACGGGATAATTTATGAAAAAGGAATTTGGTCTATATATACATATTCCCTTTTGCCGGCAAAAATGCTTTTATTGTGATTTTCCCTCCTTTGCAGGCCGGGAGAAAAAGATAGATACCTATTTGCAGACTTTGGAGCAGGAATTTGCTTTATTAAGGCAAAGGCTGTATCAAAAAGATAATGTCAGAGATACAGAAAGTAAATTTGCTCCTCGAACCATATATATAGGGGGAGGTACTCCCACCGCCCTTAACGCCCATAAGCTGGAAAAGCTACTGGAGATTGTCCAAAAATATGTAGTGGTGGCAAAGGCGGAGGAATTTACGGTAGAAATGAATCCCGGCACTGTGGATAGGGAAAAGCTATTGCTTTTGCAACAGGCAGGGGTAAATCGCCTTAGTGTAGGGGTACAGTCCTTTGATGATAATTGCTTGCAAAAAATAGGCCGAATACATACAGCTCAGGAAGCGGCAGATACCATTGAGTTGGCTCATAATTTAGGCTTTGGCAATATCAGCTTGGACTTAATCTATGGGTTGCCACAGCAGGATAGGGAAATTTTAACCAAGTCCGTGGAAAGGGCTTTGACCTTGCCGGTTCAGCATATTTCCATTTATGGTCTCCAGCTGGAGGAGGGTACAGCCTTTCATCGAATGGCGGATATGGGTAAATTGCAGCTGCCAGCAGATGAACTGGTGGAGGCAATGCACGATTATATAGTGGAAAAATTGCCAGAGGCTGGGTACCAGCGGTATGAAATCTCCAATTATGCCCTGCCTGGATATGAAAGCAAGCACAATCTGTCCTATTGGCAGGATGTGGACTATCTGGGGCTAGGTTCTGGAGCTCATAGCTATTGGCAGGGAACCCGCTATGAAAATCCTAGAAGTATAGATGATTATATCTCTGTGCTGGAAGCAGGCAGGTTGCCAGCTACCTTAGAGGAGCAGGTAGATAGACAGGCCCATATGGAGGAGTATTGCTTTTTAGGCTTGCGAACTGCGGCAGGCATTGACAAAAAGCTCTTTCAGCAGAAATTTGGGGTGGATTTGTTTACAGTTTATGGCAGAACTATCGAGAAGCTGGTGGCGCAGGACTTGCTGCAGCATACAGCTAGGGGCATTGCTTTGACTACTTTGGGCATGAAATACGGCAATCAGGTTTTCGGGGAATTTTTATTGTAAAAAATATTTTACTTTGACTTATTGACATTTTGACAAATAAGAGGTATATTATTTTCAGAAGTTAGCACTCACCTGATTGGAGTGCTAACAAGAGGAGGCTGAAAAATGTTGAAAGGGCTTGATGATCGCAAAAAGCGAATTTTGCAGGCTGTAGTTCAGGACTATATATCCTCTGCTGAGCCTGTAGGCTCTCGAACCTTGGCCAGAAAATATGACCTGGGGGTTAGCTCAGCCACCATCCGCAACGAAATGGCGGATTTGGAAATGCTGGGATATTTGGAGCATATTCATACCTCCTCTGGCAGGATTCCTTCCTCCAAGGGCTATCGGCTTTATGTGGACTCACTTTTGCCTGTCAAGCCCATGAGCGAGGAGGAAAAGACTGTTATCAACAAATGGTACCAAAACAAGGTACAGCAGGTTGATCAGGTTTTTCAGGAAACAGCCAAAATAATCTCTCGGCTCACCAGAAATGTTTCTCTGGTGTTGGCGCCTCAGATTTCCCAAGCGGCTTTTCGCTGTATGCAGTTTCTGCCCTTAGATGACCATCGGGTTATTGCAGTGCTGATGACAGATGCAGGCTTTGTGGAAAACAGGATTATGGAAATGCCAGCCGGGGCTGTCTTTGAAGATTTTCAGCGCATGGCAGCAGTGATAAATGAATGTCTGGCGGGACATACTCTTGGAGCAATCCAAAAGAGCAGTCTAAAGCAGATTCAGGGAGAGATTGGCGATAGTGGTCTTTATGAATCCGCCCTGCAGCTTATTAACAAGGCTCTGGATTCCCAGAAGAAGGAAAGGCTTTATCTGGGAGGCACCACAGAAATGCTGGAACAGCCTGAGTACCACAATGTGGACAAGGTAAAGGACTTGCTGATAATGCTGGAAAAGGATCAGCTGATGAAGGATATTCTCAAAGCACATTTAGGGGATGGCCTTACCGTCAGCATTGGTCAGGAAAACGATTACAGCGGCATAAAGGATTGCAGCATTATTACTGCCACCTATCATCTGGATGGGGAGCTGCTGGGATCTATGGCAGTGCTGGGGCCAACCCGCATGGAATATGGCAAGACCATGTCCTTGCTGAATTATATGAATCAAAATCTCACTGAGGTAATCAAAAGGTTGCATTGGTAGGAAAGATAGAAAATATGAAGAGGTGAAGGTTAATGCCTTTGGAGAATGAAGAAATGAAGAAAAATGAAGATATAGAGCAGCAGACCACTGAGCAGGCTGAGGTAGATACAGCAGAGAATACTGCTGAAGAGCCACAGACCGCCGAAACTCAGGCTGGAGAGGCGGAAGCTTCTCAGGAGGCTACTGAGGAGGTAGAGGGTCAGGAGGCTGCTGAGGAATTGGAAGCTGTAAAGAAACAGTTGTCTGAGGGTGTGGAGCGCATGAAGCGCTTGCAGGCAGATTTTGAGAATTTCCGCCGTCGTACCCGTCAGGAAAAGGAAGAATTGTCCAATATGGTAGTACAGGATTTTATCAAGGACCTGCTGCCAATGCTGGATAATTTTGATAGAGCTATGGCTGCGGAAGCAACTGATGGCACCAAGTTCCAGCAGGGTGTGGAGATGATTTACAACCAGCTGGCAGAAATATTGAAAAACAAGGGCTTGGAGAAGATTGACACCACTGATGCCAAATTTGATCCAAATTTCCATCAGGCAGTAATGCGGGTGGAAAATCCAGACCTTGAGGATGAATCCATTGCTATGGAGCTGCAAAAGGGCTATATGGTTAAGGGCAAGGTTATCCGTCCTGCCATGGTTCAGGTTGTAGCAAATAGCTAAAATAAATTTGTAAAGGTTCTTATTTTATAAGGAGGAAATAGATTATGTCTAAGGTAATTGGTATTGATTTGGGTACTACTAACTCCGTAGTATCTGTTATGGAAGGCGGCGAGCCTACAGTTATTACAAATCCAGAGGGTAGCAGAATTACCCCATCCGTTGTTGGCTTCACCAAGACTGGTGAGCGTCTGGTAGGCCAGCTGGCAAAGCGTCAGGCTGTATCCAACCCTGACCGCACCATTTCTTCTATCAAGCGTCATATGGGTGAGAAGAACTACACTGTAACTGTTGATGGTAAGAGCTACACTCCACCTGAGATTTCTGCTATGATTCTGCAGAAGCTGAAGGCTGATGCTGAGGCTTATCTGGGTGAAAAGGTAGACAAGGCAGTTATTACTGTTCCTGCTTACTTTAACGATAGCCAGCGTCAGGCAACCAAGGATGCTGGTCAGATTGCCGGCTTGGATGTACTGCGTATTATCAACGAGCCTACTGCTGCTGCTTTGGCTTATGGTATTGACAAGGACGAGACTCAGACTGTTCTGGTATTTGACTTGGGCGGTGGTACCTTCGATGTATCCATTATGGATATTGAGGATGGTGTATTTGAGGTTCGTGCCACCAATGGTGATACCCATCTGGGCGGCGATGACTTCGACCAGGCAGTTATGAACTGGATTGTGGAGGAGTTCAAGAAAGAGAATGGCATTGATTTGTCTGCGGACAAAATGAGTGCTCAGCGTGTTATCGAGGCTGCTGAGAAGGCCAAGATTGAGCTGTCCAACATGGTTTCCACCAATATTAACCTGCCATTTATTACTGCTGATGCCAGCGGTCCTAAGCATTTGGATCTGACCTTGACTCGTGCAAAGTTTGATGAGCTGACTGCTGATCTGGTTGAGCGTACTATGGTTCCTACCCGTAAGGCTATGGAAGATGCAGGCATCTCCAGCAGCGAGATTACCAAGGTTCTCATGGTTGGTGGTTCTTCCCGTATTCCTGCTGTTCAGGAAGCTGTTCGCAAGTATTTGGGCAAGGAGCCTCATCGTGGCATTAACCCTGATGAGTGTGTATCTGTTGGTGCTGCTATCCAGGGCGGTATTCTCTCCGGTGATGAGACTAACGCCAAGGACGTAGTTCTGCTGGATGTAACTCCCCTGTCTCTGGGTATTGAGACTTTGGGCGGTGTTTGCACCAAGATTATTGAGCGTAACACCACCATTCCTACCTCCAAGAGCCAGGTATTCTCCACTGCAGCTGATAACCAGCCTGCTGTTGAGATTCATGTTCTGCAGGGCGAGCGTGAAATGGCTGCCGGCAACAAGACCTTGGGCCGTTTCAGCCTGACCGATATCCCACCTGCTCCTCGTGGAGTTCCTCAGATTGAAGTTACCTTTGATATTGACTCCAACGGTATCGTACATGTATCTGCCAAGGATCTGGGTACCGGCAAGTCTCAGAACATTACCATTCAGTCTGACAGCGGCATGAGCAAGGATGATATTGACCGTATGGTTAAGGAAGCTGAGGCTCATGCAGCTGAGGATAAGGCTCAGAAGGAAAGCATTGAGATTCGCAACAATGCTGACTCCATGGTATATCAGGCTGAGAAGCTCATTAAGGAAATGGGCGACAAGGCAGAAGCTGGCCAGGTAGAAAAGGCCAAGGCTGCTATTGAGAAGGTAAAGGAAGCTCTGAAGGGCACCGATACCGAGGCTATCAAGAAGGCTACCGAGGAGCTGCAGGAGCCACTGCATGCTATTAGTGCAGCTGCTTATCAGCAGGCACAGCAGGCTCAGCAGGCAGCTGGCGGCCAGCAGGGTGGTCAGGCAGGTCAGCAGCAGTCCAGTGGCAAGCAGGATGACGATGTAATTGATGCTGAGTTTACTGAGAGCAAATAATTAGATGAAATTTTGAGTATGGGCTGCCGCCCTGGTGTATGTGTCAATGTTCACTGCCTAGAGGTGGCAGCTCATATTTGTGTTAATAGGTAAAGGTGAGATAAATGAGCGAAAAGCGGGATTATTATGAGGTCCTGGGTATCAAAAAGGGAGCCTCTGATGATGAAATAAAGAAAGCCTATCGTAAAATGGCGATTAAATATCACCCGGACCGCAATCTGAACAACAAGGAAGATGCTGAAAAGCACATGAAGAAAATCAATGAGGCCTATGATGTGCTGAAGGATCCTCAGAAAAAGGCTCAGTATGACCAGTTCGGTCATGATGCTTTTGCTCATGGTGGCGGTGCCGGTGGTGCTGGTGGCTTTGGTGGCTTCGGCGGTTTCGGCGGCGGTGGCTTTAGTGGCGGCGGCTTTGGCGATTTCGGCGATATTTTTGACACCTTCTTTGGTGGTGGCCGCAGTCAGGCTCGCCGTAATGGCCCAGAGCAGGGGGCGGATCTGCGCATTGATGTGGAGCTGACCTTTGAGGAAGCAGCCTTTGGTGTGGAGAGAGAGTTAAAGGTACCTCGCACTGAGAATTGTACTGCTTGTGGCGGTACTGGTGCAGCCAAGGGAACCAGCCCAGAGGAATGTCCTCAGTGTCATGGTACTGGTCAGGTTCAGTCCTATGCCAATACCCCATTTGGCCGTATGGTAAATTCCCATGTCTGCGAGCGTTGCAGTGGTACCGGCAAGATTATCAAGACTCCATGTAAGGAATGTGGCGGTCGTGGCCAGAAGAAGGTTACCAAGAATATCAAGGTAAAGATTCCAGCTGGTATTGATGAGGGACAGCGTATCAGAGTTGCTGGTGGCGGTCAGGCCGGTCGTCGTGGCGGCCCTAGCGGTGATTTGTATGTTTATGTATATATCAAGCCACATGAGCTATTTACCCGTGAGGGCTATGATGTAATGTGCCAGGTGCCTATAACCTTTGTACAGGCAGCTTTAGGTGATACTATTGAGGTGCCAACCATTCATGGCAAGGTGGAGATGAAGATTGCGCCAGGTACTCAGTCCGGTACTGTAATGCGTCTCCGGGGCAAGGGTATTCCTATGCTGAGAAGAAATGGCAACGGCGACCAGCACGTAAGAATCAAGGTGCTCACACCCCAGAAGCTGTCAGATAGACAGAAGGAACTGCTGAAGGAATTTGGCGAGCTCAGCGGAAACAAGGTTAATCCAGAGCAGGACAGCTGGTTGAATAAAATTAAAAAGCTGTGGAAGGATTAAAATCTGAAGTTTACGAAATACAGGGCAGATGTTACAATATAAGGGTAACATCTGTCTTTTATTTTGTTCATATAGAGGAGGATTTTGGATGAAGTGGTGTGAAATAAGCATTCAGACCAGCCATGAGGCGGTGGAGCTGATAGCTGAGATTTTTCGGGATTTAGGTGCTTCTGGCGTGGTTATTGAGGATCCAGAGCTGGTCAACGATTATATAACATCTGGCAAATGGGACTATACAGATATTCCTATTGCCAAGGAAACCGAAGTAGTTGTGGAAAAGGCTTATCTGCCAGTTAATGGGGAACTGGAGGGAAGAATCCAGACCTTGCAGCAGGAGATTAAGGCATTGGAAAGCCGTGGTGTCAATACGGCTCCTGCTGTGCTGACTACCGCAGAGCTGCAGGACGAGGATTGGTCAGACACCTGGAAGCAGTATTTCCATACAGAAAAGCCGGGAGAAAGAGTAGTTATCAAGCCTACCTGGGAGGAATATGCACCACAGGGTGATGAGGTTGTCATAGAACTGGATCCAGGAGCAGCTTTTGGTACAGGCACCCATGCCACCACTTCCATGTGCATCCGTCAGCTGGAGAAGCTGGTAAAGCCGGGCATGACTGTCTTTGATGTGGGCACCGGTTCTGGCATCCTCTCCATTATCTCTGCCAAGTTGGGAGCAAAAAATATTCAGGCTGTGGATTATGATGACTCTGTGTTGAAAATCGTGGAAGAAAATCTGGAGCAGAATAATGTACAGGATATAATCTCTGTAGCTCAGAGCGATTTGATGCAAAATGTGCATGGCAAGGCAGAATTGGTGATTGCCAATATCATTGCAGATATTATTATCCGCCTATTTGATCAGCTGGATGAACACTTGGAACAGGGCGGCACCCTGCTAACCAGCGGCATTATTGAGGACAGAATAGAGGACGTATTAGCAGTCGCTGAAAAGCACGGCTACGGTGTCGTAGAACGACTAGAAAACAAAGGCTGGGCTTGTATAACATTCAAACGCAAGGCTGATATGTAAATCAATTTGGAGAACAGCACACATTGTTAGAGGTGCCCGATGAATAATATCATTTGGACACCTACTGCGTGGAAAGAGTATTCTGATGAGAAAAATATCATACGGATTGTGATTTTATGTAATGCGTATAGATTTTTGCGCATGCGCAATTATAAGAATACAAAAGAGATATCGATTGACATGATACTAACACCGCAATTGGTATCTCTTTTTTCATAGTTAGATTAACATTATCTGAAAATTATACGATATATTATGTAGCGAAAATAGTATGGATTTTCGCAGTTCCTGCTAGCAACAGGATATAGTATGATAAATGCAATGGTAGGGTGGTGTTGTCCCATGCCTATTTTTATAGTGGGAGAATACACAAATTCAAATGTGGTTTTAGCCTATGAGCTTTGCTCATAGGCTTGTTTTGGTTGAAAAAATATTGGAACTGCATATAAATAATACATAGGGATTCAAAAATAAATATTAAATGAGATAAAGATAATAGGCTCTGTTAATGGGAGGGTCGATGTTGAAGCTTGGAATAATGCAACCCTATTTTTTCCCGTATATAGGGTATTTTTCTTTGATTAATTATTGCGACCGATTTATATATTTTGATACACCACAATATATTCATCATGGGTGGGTAAATCGAAATCGTATATTAAAGCAAGGGAATGACGCCGCGTATATAACTGTTCCAACAAAAAAAGCAGCAAGAGATACACCTATTAATAAAATTATAATTAATAATGATCTGGCTTGGAAAGAAAAGATATATGGACAACTATCATATTACAAGAGGAAGGCACCATATTATTATACGGCAATAGAAGTAGTAAAATCCGTTTTAGATAATTCCGATGAAAACTTATCACAGTTGTGCATAAAAAGCATAGAGCAAACCTGTGAGTTTTTGGGAATAAATACTCCTTGCGATATTTTTTCTGATATGGATTTAGATATTGAGGAGGTTACAGCTCCTGATGAATGGGCACTGAACATTACAAAAAGATTAGGCTATAAAACATATGTAAATCCACCTGGGGGAATATCTTTTTTCGATGTAAAAAAATATCATATTGCAAATATAGAGATTGAATTTTTAAAACACGAATTGACACCGTATATTCAACGTATTGGACATTTTGAGCCAGGTCTATCTATTGTGGATATTATGATGTTTTGTAGCGTAGAAGAAATAAAAGAAATGTTAGGAAAATATCAGATATTGTGAGGTTAATATTATGATAAAAAAAATAATGGTTACTGGTTTATGCACTTTACATTGGGGACGTCTGCAATATGGCAATGTTGGCAACTATTACATTGTGGAGCCATTGTTTAGGTTATTACACAAATATTATCCAGAAGCAGAAATTGTAACCACGTTTCAGATGGATGAGAATTTCATATGCAGGGAAAATATAAATGTAGTTCCAATGGAATTATATTACGCTTGGCAGTGTGATGATGTGGGTAAGGCTGAAAAGGATGTTGAAACAGCACAAAAATATGTTGTGGATACTGACTCTGTAAAATTAACACCATATTTGTCGTGCATAAAGGATGCTGACTTAATTATAAATGTATCTGGAGATATGTGGGGGGCTAATGCAGAGCATGTAGGGCATGAGAGATTTTATGTTGATTGCCTAAAAATGAAGGCAGCACAAATTTTAAATAAAAGAACGGTATTGTACGCAGTTACTCCAGGGCCATTTCCAATAGAAAGGTGTGATTTGGCTTTAGAAGTATTCTCAAAATTTGATCTAGTTGTTATAAGAGAAAAGGTATCATTTGATAATTTAAAAAAATGGGGCTTCCCCTTAGATAATGTGGTGTGGGCACCGTGTCCATCATTTTTATTTGAAACGGATAGTAATTATACATCAAAATGGATTGATTTAATTAGTCAATCAGATAGTAAAATTATTGGTTTTACCTTTGGTGGATTTAATATGCCAGTAGGTCCTTATGATATGTGGCCAAGGGAGAATGCCCAATATGATGTGTTTATAAAAATAATAGAGCATATCATAAACGATTTAGATTGTAGAATCTGCATTTTTTCTCATACAAATGGCTTTGAATTACCACCACATTTTAAGCTGATTAATGGTAGAGATTTTACTATATTAAGTCGTCTGTATGAATTACTTATAGAAAAAAATGAATGTTATAAAGAAAAAATTATACTGATAAATGAGCCACTATTACCTGTTCAGTTAAAAACTATAATAGGAAAACTGGATATGTTAGTAACTGGTAGAGTGCATGCTTCCGTAGCTGCAACAAGTCAGTGCGTTCCAACCGTATTTATGGAGTATGATAGACGTGTTATTTATAGTGACAAAATGTTAGGTTTTTCTCAGCAGCTAGGTTTGGAGGATTACGTATGTATGCCTGGGAACTATGAACAGATAAAAGATTGTGTTGACAGATGCTTCTTCCATAGGCAGGAAGTTAGGGAACATTTGGAGACGAAAATGGCAGAAATCAAATTTGAAGCAGACAGTATCGTAAAGGATTTAGGTCATTATGAGTGAGATGGTGGAGTGGCTCAATGGGGATAACGCAAAAACAAGAATAATAAATTTTTTACAGGAAATGGATAAGGAATTTATTCCCTCATTGAGCAGCCGAGTGGATATACCAAGTTACGCAGCAAAATTGGCGGAATTAGCAGATACTATTTTTTTTACTAATAATATAGGTCAGGATATAGCATCTTGTTCAATATATTGCAATCAAAGGGATGCATATATATCTTCCATAGCTGTAAAAAAGTCTTACCAAGGTAAGGGAATAGGTCATATGCTTATGGATGAGGTTAAAGCTCATATTAAAAATAGGTGTGGTGCTATTGTATTGCATGTCCACATCAGTAATAGAAATGCCATATATTATTACAAAAAAAATGATTTTAAAGAAAAGCAGATTAATGCAGATTGGATAGAAATGATTTATTACGCGAGGTGAATTATGGAAGCTTGCAAAATGCTTAGTACATCGATAATGGTAACGGATTATTGTACTTTAAATTGCAAATTGTGTTTGGCATACATACCATATTTAAGGGAGCGTAAAAGATTATCGTTAGCAGAGGCTAAAATAGTGTTTTATAATTACTTTTCAATGGTAGATCATGTAGATAAATTCAGTATCACTGGGGGAGAACCTTTTACAAATACTGAATTGGTTGATATATTATTAGAATTATTTAAATATCGAAGTAGAATATCAGAGATAATAATTATTACTAATGGAACTATTAAATTACCAGATGAATTTTTAGAGGTTGCATCAAAAGAAAGGAAATTAAAGGTAATAGTAAATAATTATGGTTCCATATCTAAATTTGCGGGTGAGAATAGAGAACTTTTGGGCAAACATGGAATAACAAATATATTATACGATGACTCTAATAGGTATGATTGGGTTGATTGCCGGGATCATAGCTTAAAGAATAAAATTGAGAGCGAAATAAAAGCACAAGCTGCTAGTTGTGTATTTTTTCAGGGAAAAAAATATTTAATTAATCATGGTAAATTGTATACTTGTACTCGTTCTTGGTATCGTATAGAGAATAATTTAATTCCATATAGCAAAGAGGATTATATAAAACTAACAGAGAAAGATTTTGATGTAGAAAAATCCAGAGAAAAGTTGTTGAATTTAATGGCAAGAAAATATTCAACATCATGTGCTTACTGCTCAGGTAGGACAGAAAAATCAATACTGTACCCAGCAGCAGAGCAACTGACCAAAGGAGATTAACTGTGAATATTAACATTAATAGAAGTGCCTTAAATATATGTTCTGCGTGCAACCTAAAATGCAAACATTGTTTGGCATTTATTCCATATTATAAAAAAACTCATATTATGAGTTATAGTGAGGCCAAGTCTATATTGGAGCATTATTTTGCGGTTGTAGATAGTGTAAAACACTTTACTGTCACTGGTGGAGAGCCATTGTTAAACAAAGATGTTTTGCCAATATTAGAAGAGGTGATGAAATACAAAAGACATATTGGCGAGACTTTAGATTTTGTGACTAATGCTACAATGATGATTCCTAATGAGGTTCAGGACTTTTTTGAGGCAAATAAAGATAGTACACGTATTGTATTAAGCGATTATGGTCCAGATTTATCAAAAAAATTAAATAGTATTCAAAATGATTTGGATAATAGAGGCATCGTTTATAGAATTTCCAAATTTTATGGAGATAATTTGTATTATAATGGGTGGATTGATTTTTCGGATCATTCATTAAAATGGAAGACCATAGAGGAAAGGGATAGAAATGCAGCCAAGTGTATACATAATGTAGGTAAATATTTCGTAATTAATGATGGTGAAATACATAGGTGTTCCAGATCATTTTGGAGAATCAAGAATGGTTATATTCCTAAGCTTAAAGGTGAGTACGTACCTTTAATGGATGATAGTATTTCTGTAGAAGAAAAAAAGAAATATCTGATGATGATGGTGGATTCAACCTCATCTACATCTTGTGCTCATTGCGTAGGTTTGAGAAATGATGTTGAAAGAGTGCAGCCGGCACAGCAGTTGGTATAACTCTGATATTTGCAAGAACAAGTTAGATTCTATAAATGGGGTTAGGAAATGGATAAAGTTTTACCTACAGTATATATATATATTCAGAGTTATGATTTGGCAGAGCCATATCTTAAGCGAGCCTTAGATTCAATTATTCATCAAACATATAGAAACTTTATATGTTATATATATGATAATTGCTCTGGTCCAGCCGTAAGAAAAATAATTCAACATTATGCTGCCATAGACGAAAGATTTAGGCTAGTTCTATTCGATCGACCAGAAAAGGTTATTGCGTGGAAATTTGGTATTCCGGATATTTTAGCTGCATCTCAAGGGAAGGGGTATTATACACGTATAGATGCAGATGATGCACTGGCATTAGATGCTTTGGAAAGAATGGTAGCATTTGCAGAAAAAAATAATTTGGATATGACTGTGGCCGGTGTTTATGGTATAGATGGTACATCTGATAAGATTATAGGTAAAAGATGTTTAGATAGGAATGTTATTGTAGAGGGAAAAGAGTTTGAAAATATTTTTCCTGATACATATGACTTGATGCGTACACATTGGCTAAAATTATACAAGCTAGAAGTGATTAATGCTGTAAATTTTCAGAATGTAGAACTAATAGGGTACGGCTCCGATACACTATTTGTTCGTCAGACTATTTTATGTAGTAACAGAATAGGGGTATTGGCAAAGTGTTTATACAGATATACGGTCTATTCCGTTAATAAAAAAGTTTATGATAGAAATATTTCCAGAATATATGCACCTGAAAAATTGTATTTACATGATATAAATTTCTTGTTAAAAAAATGTGGTTCTGTCAGTGATAACAATCTGGAATTTTTGTTGATGGCCTTTTTAATAGAGCTAGAGGATTGTTTTAATTTTATAAAAAATGGAGCTTTTTCTGACAAAAAAATTGAACTTGTGCACAATATTGTTTGCACTAGCACTTTTAAACTGGCAACTCAAAAGATAAATCACTATTTGTATCATAAACTTTTTTATTAACGGAATAGACCGTATATCTTCGTCAACAAATCAGTATTAGAGAAAGCGGCTGAAATATTGGCGGTACTGTCTTTTTATCCAGCTCAATTACCGTCTAAAAGCGTAGAAAAAGAGTTATTGTTATTATTATATATTCACAAATTTTGGGATGTGGGTGAAACAAAATCAGATTTAGAAAATCAGATTTTGTCCAAAATGCAAGCAGTACCATTTATTGCCAAAAGTACACCATTTTTTGCCTTCTTATGCCTGGAACTGGTTTTTGATATTCTTACCGGAGAGTATGTTGCCGCCTTAAATTGGCTTGTAGATAAATTTGAAAATAAAGTGCATTACTATCTTATACATTGGGAGTTGGATTTAGCTCGGTTGGGTTTAAATATATCAGCAATTTTGGAAAATGCAGAGCGTTTTGTGTGGTTTAAGGAGAGGGAAATTAACTATTTATTGGAGCATGATGAGCAAGCTGCAATGAAAGAAATTGAGGATTGGAAGGATTTATTGCCATATAAAATATAGGAGGTGGCTAAATGAAAAAAATATTTGTTACCAAGGCAACAATACCACCACTCAACGAGTATGTGGATGAAATTAGTGATATATGGGAAACTCATTGGTTAACGAATATGGGAAGCAAATATAAAAAATTGCAGGAAGAATTAAAACTATATTTGGATACGGATAATATTGAACTCTTTACCAATGGTCATATGTCTTTGGAACTTTCTTTGCAAGCGTTGGGCTTAAAGGGAGAAGTTATAACTACGCCTTTTACATTTGCTTCCACAACACATGCTATTGTGCGAAATGGACTTACGCCTGTTTTTTGCGATATAAACCCTGATGATTATACGATAGATGTGTCAAAGATTGAGGCATTAATAACAGAAAAGACTAGTGCCATCCTTCCGGTGCATGTATATGGCAACGTATGTGATGTTGAAGGAATAGAACGCATTGCGGATAAGTATAATTTAAAAGTAATTTATGATGCCTGTCATAGCTTTGGTGTTAAATACAAAGGGGTTAGTACAGCAAATTTTGGAGATGTTTCCTGCTTTAGCTTTCATGCCACAAAGGTATTTAATACCATTGAAG
>OQVO01000201.1_pt1 | contig 19854 bp, 31 predicted proteins | sample 1691511 | NCBI WGS metagenome assembly OQVO01 (sample SAMN03418254, study PRJEB22391) | human gut metagenome | biome: human-gut; feature: organic feature; material: feces | host: Homo sapiens | place: Tanzania | collected 2013-01 | reverse complement strand
CCCCAAACCGCATTTTCGTCACCGCAATGGGAAACGGCTCTATCTCGCTTGCCCAACGGGCGGAACCTTTCCCGTGTGTCCTTTCAAAGCACAGCGGAAAGCCTCCGATGCCATCAAATAAGCTCCCCAGCGTCGCGTCCTCCGGCAGATACTTTGCCATGCGGTCGATCATCCACTGCCAGAAAGGCAAGGCGATGGAGTTGCCCAATGCCTTATACTTGGGACTGTCTGCTTCCTTGTGCTTCTTGCCCTTCTCGTCCGTCCAGTCGCCGATGTCAACCCATCCGTCCGGATAACCCTGCAATCGGGTACATTCCAGCGGGGTCACCCTGCGCACCACCATGTTCGTCACCGGGTATGTCTCCGCATCCTCCCGATATGCGCAGTTTGGCCTTGCTCGCAGCGCATGTGCCACATCCGGTGTTGCCCCGCACACAAGCATATCGTTGTAGGCGTCCTGCCCGTTATAGCTCCCGGCATGAGCGCCGGGGGAAAGCGTACCTGTCACCTCTTGGTATGTAAGCGGCACCTGATTGCCGCCTGTCCCCATTCGTGCCTGCAACGCCGGTACTTGCTCCCCGCACTCGCGGATCACGTCGCAGGCGTGTGTCATGTCCAGCGCCACCGACGGTGCAACCACCGCAGGTTTATTTCCGCCACACTCAGCGTTCAGTGTAGGGGACAGCTCCTCCTGATAGCCGATGCTTCGCGCCTGTTCGCTGTTGCCCAGTTTGAACCCAGCGCACAGAACACTATCACGCGCCATACCTCCGTTTTCGTTGGCGTTCAGGCTGTGCCACACACCATCCTGATCATATACTCTCGCACTCTGTGTATCCCACGGTGTCATACACATCACGCCGTGCCGGTCGCCGGCGGTCAGCGTGGGCGATGGGTCACCCTCTTTGCCCACACCAAGCCCGTTGCCGCTGCCGTCGTGGTTGCGGCTCTCTCCTCCGCCCTGCCAGCGGGTGGCTTTGTCGTTTATGGGAATGGCCGCAAAGATAGCCGGATTGTTCACCCCGCCGCCAACACCGCCTTGAAGCGTGGGAGATTTCCCGTTTGTGTCAAAAATGCGCTTGCTTTGACAATCCCAAGCCGTCATACAGTCCCTGACTGCCGAATTAACACCGATTTCAGCAGTTTCGGCAAGTCCTTCCCCCGTCTCTCCGCTCTCCGCAGGATGCCCAGGCAGGCTTTCTCGCTCAAAGAGTATTTCGGATGCGGCGTCTCCTCCAAAATCTGCGACAACCGAGATTCTTCTGCGACGCTGTGGGGTCCCCATTTGGAGCACATTTCCTGTACGGCTGTCTCGGATGGTTTTTCCCCAGTATTGCGCGTCATGAGTGCGCCACACCACGCTCCATCGTCCTCCCACTTCATCGTGGTAGCCCCCCCAACTAGGCCAGCCTTTTTCAGGCACTTCAATACTGGGGGCTTCCGGCTCGACGATTTTGATGATTTCTTCAAGGACGGCTGCGAAGTCCTGTCCTTTGTTGCTGCTAAAGGCTCCGCAGTTGTGGGCCACAACGTCATTTGCTCCATAGGTGTTATCCTCCCAAACGCTCAGATTATAGACGTCTACCTTCTCCCTGCACGGCTCCACGCTCTTGACCATCTGCCACATGAAGCCATCCTTGCATACGCTGGTACTCACTTTGTTTGTCAGCGACGCCGTCACACAATAGCAAGGGTAGTTCGCCTTGATGGCGCGTCCTTCTATCGTACCGTCTTTCGGCTTGTTCACGGATATATTCGCCCCCACTTGGTACACATTCCGAATCATCCGGGCAACGCCGTAGGCCAGCTCCCGGCTGGCGGTGCTGCAACACAGTTCTGTGCCTTTCCCGCGCTTCCGAATATATCCGTCACCGCTGATATACCCTTCCAGCACACACCGCTGTAATGCGGTGGGCAAATCGAACACAAAAGGCGGCACACACTTGTTCCCTGCGCCCTTACCCACACTAGCCACAAGGTTATAAAACTCCTGTGAGGTAAATACCATGTTGGTCACCGTGGCGTGGGGTGCGTTTTCGTGTATCTCATAGGGCAGACGGTGCAGATGCTCCCTTGCCTCATCCAACTTGGCGTTGCCAACGCTGATAAATATGCGCGGTGTCCCTCGGTTCAGATCCACGCTGCCGTCTGCTATGTAGCGCCCCAGCGCCCATGCTTCGTCTTCCGTGATGAAGTTCTCCGGCAGTGTCGGCACATCCAACTTGTACGCCACCATGCACCTGTTGTTCAGGTTTCCGGCAGCCTCCCATCGCGGCTCGGTAAAACTGCGTCCCCATTTTCTTTCTACGTCCGCATATTCTTTTTCTATGACGTACAATGGATGGTTGGGAGTGCAGATAATGTCCTCCGCTCCACTAACATTCAACCTTACGACCGCTTGATTTCGCGTCCGCATGGTCTTTGCCACAGGGCGGTACTTCCCTGTGTGGGTCTTCACCTCGTCACCCACAGCGATCTGGTCTATTCGCTTATATCCGCCTCTGGTTGCCACCAGTGTGTTCCCAGCAAAGCAGACATTTTCCCACACGAGAAACCGAGGTCTGACCATGTTACCTGTCCGTCCATTGCGTATGTCCTCCGCTCTCATTTCTTTCACGATGCGCACCTGCTCCATGAAAAGGCCGCTTCGCGCACCGGCAAGCCCTGCCCGCTTACCAGCGATGGAAAGATCCTGGCACGGGCTTCCGCCGGTGATGCACCATACCGGCTCGATCTCTGCGCCGTTGATCTTTGTGATATCTCCTAAATGCCGCATGTCCTACTCCCCAAACACCACGCCGTACTCCTCCTTGAGCATATCCTTGATATGCCGCCGCCGGATACGGCCCTCGTTGATCTCCTGTGCGGTATGCGTCAGACACTCGTAAAGATACGCAATGCTCTGCGTGTCACGGCAGTCCGCCGTCTCCTCCTGCACATGCCAGCCGCACTTGTCCATCAGCACCATCGCCACCATGTCCATGCACTCCCGCGTACCCTTCAGCCGACCCTGCTGTATCAGCCGTTCATCGCGGGATAGATGCTGCTTGCCCATAGGTTTCTCCTTTTACGTCTCATACCGGAAGGTAAAGCCTCCCAGCATGTCAAATTCTTTCTCTGTCGGGACCTCCTCGCGGCACCGTGCCGAAACCGAGGACTGTCCAACATGATTCTTCTTGGCCGCCTCCGCGGCGGACCGGTAGTTCTCCACCACCTCGCCCCGCCGGTCGATCTTCACCACGGGTTTCCGCCGTGCGGAGGTGCCGTACCGTCTGCCGCCCTCCTTCGGCGTGATCACCTCAAGGTTTTCCAGGCGGTTATCCAGCCGCAGGCCGTTTCGGTGGATGATCCACGTCCCAGGCTTCCTGCCGCCCATAAAGGCGTCCGCCATCAGCATGACCACCGCCTTGGGCCGCGCCCTTCCGTCCTTATGCACCATCTGCACGGTGGCTCTTACGCTGCCGTTATACAGTCCTGCTTTCAGCGTCAGCCAGTTCCCGTCGCCCAGCTGCCGCTGGATATCGCCCTCTCGGCTGATGCGGTATCGGTACTTATAGCCCTTTATCTCTGCCCACCAGCTCATGTGTCCGCCTTTTCACACCGGCGCAGCGTCAGGCTCTCGGCCAGCTCGCCGGCGGCCATTTTCCGCCGCTTCGTTCTCTGGTGTGCCTGGCAGTTGCGGCACTCAGGATACGGGCAGTTCATGCACTGCTCCACCTCTGCCGCCGTCGCCACCGCCATGTGATAGCCGTCGCCTGTGGTGAATTGGCCTGCGGCCTCGGCGTTCTTGGGGCCGCGCTTGCCGCCCACGTCGGCGGAAAGCCACGGCAGCACCGCGCCGCTTGCCATTCTCAGGTACATCGCCTTTGCGTTTCCTCCCATTTTGCTATACCTCCGTAATCGAAAAGCCGTACCGCTCCCGGAACAGTTTCGCCTTGTTCCGGTATACCTGCGTGCGGTACCCCTTCGCGTCCTCCACCACCTTCAGCCAGTGCACGTCGCCGTTGCAGTCCGGCGCCGTCTTGCGTTCGTACACAAAGTCCGCCACATAGTACTCGCCATTGTGCTTCACGCCCTCCGGCGTTTTGAATCCTTCTATCAGGCAGAACCGCACCTGCAATTTCAGGTCCCGGATCATGCCCGTCTGCCGCAGCAGCATCAGCTCGTCATACCGGCGGGCCTCCTTCTGGGAATCAAATATCAGTTCGCCTCGTCTGGCCTTCTCTGCGTGATACTTGCTTCCTTTCTTCTTTTTTTCTTCTTCGGCGGCCCTGGTTTTCTCCGCCTCCCGCGCCATGATCTGCGCCATGGCCTGCTGCTGGGCTCTCGGCCCCAGCCGCGCCAGATCCGCCACAGAATAGCCCATGCCTTTGTTCCTCCTTATCGTCCCAGCCGCACCGCCAGCGCCTTTACCCTTCGCTCGTACTCCTTGGGTGAAAGCCCCTGCTGGCGCAGCTTCTTCTTTTCTTCTTCATACATGCGCCAATCCGTTCTCTCAGTCGTCCTCCGATCCGAAAGACCGGCTTGCCCCGCTTCTTCCCTTCTTGCCATAGCCTCTGCCTCCACTGTCGTCCTCGTTTCGGTAACTCAGTTCCATAAAGGTCATTTTCGCGCCCTCGAAATAGAAGTTCACGTCCCCCGTCCGGCCTCGCCTATTCTTCGCCACGCTGCAGCCCACCTGACTCACGTCTGCGGGGTCCGTTTTCCAAAGGAACAGCACCTTCACGGCGTTCTGCTCCAACTCTCCGCTGTCACGCAGGGAGGATAGTCTGGGCTTGTCCGTCTCGTTCACGGTGCGGCTCAACTGCGCCGCCGCCACAATGGGGATCTCCATTTCCGACGCCAGCAGCTTCAGCTCCCTGCTGATGCCGCCCAGCTCAAGATTCCTGTTTTCGGACTTCTTTTCGCCGATCATCAGCCCCAGATAGTCCACCACGATCATTTTCAGTCCCTCAATGCCCAGCGCCAGTTCATGGATACGGCTCACCGTCACGTTCGGCCCATCGTAGAAGTAAATAGGCAGCTTGGCCTCCATGCTGGCCTCATATGCAATGTGCATCCACAGTGTTTCGTCGCTCTCCGGCACCCCGTCGATCATCTGGTCCATGGTCAGGCCCTCCACGTTCTTCGCCAGCAGGCGTTCGCCCACCTCTCCGGCCAGCATCTCCGCCGTCACGTACAGTACCGTGTTTCCTTTCCGCGCCGCCGTCTCCGCCAGCGCCATACACATGGCGCTCTTGCCGCATCCCGGCCTTGCGCCCACCAGGATCAACTGCCCAGGCCACATACCTTTCAGCGTGGCATCCAGCAGTGGGAATCCCGTGTCGATCCGGTTGTCCTTCCGGCCCGACGCGCTGTCCATTGCGTCCTGCATGGCCTCCGACATGGTTTTCAGCCGTCCGCCCCGCCGCGCCTTCATCTTCTGGTGGCATATTGCCGCCACCGACGCCTGCGGATCATCCTCGTCCCCCAGCGCCTCCATCACCGCTCGGGTAAAGCGGGTTTTCTCCGCCTTCTTCCGCACGATCTGGGCATATTCCATCACGTTGGCGCTGGTTGGCGTCACTTCCATCAGCTGGATCAGGTACTTTCTTGTGGTCTCCGTATAAACGCCGGAGCGCTCCATCTCCGCCGCCACGGTCACGCCGTCAATAGGCTTTGCTCCCGCGTGCATCTGCCGGATCACCCGAAACACGTCCTGATTTGTCTTTATGTAGAAATCATCTTCCTCCAGGCATTTCAACACGTCTTTCACGCACCTGGCGTCTATCAGCATGGAACCCAGTACCGCCTGCTCCGCCTCCGCGGAATAGGATGCCTGCCAGGGTAATGAAAAGCCCTGATTCTCGCTGCCTTTTTCAATCACGCCGATCTCCATCTCACCGTCACTCCTTCACAGGCCCCTGATCCCGCACCATGTCGGCGAAGATGCTATTGAAATGCTTCTTGAAGTCAAAGGCGGACTGCACCTTCCTGCCCCACCATTCGCTGTCCAGCGAATAGTCCATGACATTTGCCATGGTTTTCCAGCTCACCTTGTTTTCCTGATGAAGCCGTTCCATGGCATCCGCCCAACGCTGCAGGTCGTCCTCTGTAGGCTGCGCCCACCCAGGATTGTCCATTTCCTTCTGCTCAGCAAAGTAGCGTGCCGCACGGTATGCCTTGCTCTCTGGGGGATAGACGGTCTCCGGCGCTTTCTTCCCCCTGTCCAGTTTGTCAAACAGGATGCCCTGATAGTTGTTTGCCATGCTGTACCGTATCTGCTGCGCCACCGCACCATCTCCCATGGCTTTGGCCTTGTTCACCAGTTGGGAGATCAGGTTCTGATACCCCTTGGGCTTATAGAATTCCTTTCGGTTCCGCTCCCACTTGTAGTCCAGCCACTCATTCACCGCATCCAGCAGGTCGCCCGTAAAGCGTTCTTCTGTCTTTGGGTCCATCACAGGGCGGCTTTTTTTCTCCTTGTCCCCCCGTGGGGGGATATAGGGGGGTATATCTTCTATCTCTGACTCTATCTCTGACTCTGACTCTGACTCTCCGTAACCGATTTCGCACGGTGTTGTAACATCGTTACCGCCATGTTCGGGCAGGGCGCTGTTTTTCCTTGCCCGATACTCCCGCATACGCTGTGCCGCAGCGCCCTCGCTGCCCACATTCTTCACGGAGAAAGGCAGAAAAACCTCTGTCAGATCGTCGGACGCCTCCGCCAGTCCGCAGGAGATCAGGTACTGCAGCGTGACCTCCACATTGGCGGGATCTTCGTCCAGCTCCAAGGCCAGCTCGTCGGCAATGTTCTCCTCCAGCCCCGACCATTTCAGCGTGCCATCGTGCTTCATTGCCACCAGCTGCATTTTCAGGTAGATGATGACGTAGGTGTCGCCTCCCGCGATCTTCCGCAGTTTTTTAATGCGCTTTGAGGTGAAGAAATCGTCATACAGCCGCAGCCAGAAATACCGCTTTTCCTCCGCCACAGGCTATTCCTCCTTGATCTCACAAAAATCCACAATGCCGCTCCCATATCTCTCTTTGCAGGCCGGATTCAGCAGGCAGTTGCGGCAATACTCACGGTTTATCGAATTTCTGTTGGCAATGCACCTGTCCAGCATCTCCGCGAACTCCCGCTTTGTGCATGTGACTTTAACTTCCACGTCCATGGCCTCCTCTCAGATGCTCAATTCAAAGTCATCGTCTCCGCCGGCCTGATCCCACGGCATGGGCTCATCGTCCTCCATTTCATGAAGCCCTCCGGCCACGTCCGCCGTCTGGGGCGCTGCGGCTGCCGCGCTCTGCGCCGTTGGCATTTGCCCCTTGCTCATGGCCTCCAGCTGCGGCAGAAGGGCGATCAGGCGATACAGCATGTCAACGGGGATCTCCAACAGCGCTTCCAGTGCACCCAAAGGAATCACATGGTCGGCCCGCAGCTCGCTCCACACTTTTTTCTCGCCGTCCTTGGTGGTGTACGGACGCTGCCGCCAGGTACCCACGGCGATCACGTCATCGCCCTTTTCGAGACAGGCGGCCAGCCTTGTGGCCGCCCTGTCTCCCATCGCCAGCACGTTCATGAACATCTTGCTGTCGTAGGCAACGCCGAACTCCGCCTTCGGCGTGTGCTTCTGTGGCGTCTCGCTGGTGCGGGCGTCTCGGCTGACGGAGCCGGTACAGATCATGTACTGGCTCCCGTCAGCGTTGCCCTCTGCATCTACGCATTTTCTGACGAACAGCGGCATTACTGCTCACCCTCCCCGAAGAATCCGGCAGAGTAATCTCTTGCCTCCACTTTGGCCTTTACAGCGCGTTCTACACGTTTTTCGGCCTCAGTTGTGTTCTTCGCCTCAGAGGCCACAGGCGGCTCCACAGGGGCGGACTCAGCGGTTTTCGTCTGTACCTCTCCGGTGCTCTCGTCCACCACGTAGCCCGTGGTGGGAACCACCGGTTCCTGTCCGCCCATCGGCATATCGGGGATCACGCCGTCGTCGCTGTCCTCATTGAAGTAGCTGCGCACCTCGTTGCTCAAGGGAGCATAGCCGCTGTTCAGCAGCTGCCGCAGCATGGTCTTGCGGCACATCTTGTCCTGGCCGCCGCCCACGTCGTACCAGGGCGTACCCCTCAGCAGCTTCTTCTGCTCATCGGCGCTCAGTTCTCCGGCGATCATGGCGTTGTACTTTTCCAGCTTAAAGGCGGGCGAATAGCGGTCTGCGTGGCGCAGCAGTTTGTCCATGCTCCAGTATTCGTAGCGAAACGCACCGTCTTTCAGCTCGTAATAGGCGTAGTAGCCGATGATCTTGTGGCTTTCCCTCTCCTCATCCGTGTCATACTTGGCAAGGTTGATGGTGGGCTTTCCGGTGCGGCGGTCGCGGCCTTCCAGCTCACCCTCGCGCACCTCAATGCAGTCGATGTCGGCGTAGTGACCCGTGGACATCGCCAGCTGGCAGTAGCCTTTGTAACCCATGCTGAACTGCGCCACCGAGTCATAGGGCACGATGTAGTAGCCGTGGCCGTAGATCAGGCCCATGCCCTCGCCGCGCAGTCCGGCGGCAATGATGGTGCCTGGGTCGCACTTTTTCAATGCGTCGCTGGCGCTCACCGCGCCGATCAGCGTACTGGTGAACCGTGCCGCCATCCGATTGTCTTTCAGCGCCCGCATGATCATCTGCTGGGTGCCGGGCGCCGTAATTGCCATGCTGAATGTTTTCTTCTCCCGCGTCACAGGGGTGAATCCTGTCTGATTCTGTGCTTTCATGCTTCCTCCTTACTCCTTCGGCACCGGCATAAACCGGATGCCGTTTGCTTGCATATAGTCTCTCAGCCCGTCCAGTTTCCTCGCCGTGCTAATTGCGAGGAACGCCACTTTGTACTCAGGCTCCTGTACGGTGGCCTGTTCAAAGGCTTCCCGCTCCGTGGAGCGGATCACATCCGCCACGCTGGGGGCATCGGCCAGCTCCTGGCCATCCTCGTCCACCAACTCGTTCACGGAACCGGTCTCCGCCTGCTGCCCGTACATCTCAGGCGGCATGGCGTACATCTTGAAGCGCTGTTCCTTCTTCGCTTCCGACTCCCTGCGCTTGCGCTCGTCCTCCTCGGCTTTCAGCTGCGTCAGGGTATTGTTCTTCATCAGCACCGCGCCGATGTTCCGCGTCGTGCGGTATTCCGCCAGCAGCTCCGTCTCAAACTCGCTGCCCAGTGCACGGATGGCGTTCAGGTCGGCGCGGCACCGGTCAATGGCGGCGCACATGTCCGCCTGGGCTGTGCTTTCGGCATAGGTGGCGTTCAGCCACTTGGGGTTGAAGCAGTCGTCGAAGGTGATCCACTCCGCCATATCGCCCACGGTCTTGGCGAAGTAGTCCATCAGCCGCAGCCGCTTCTCCTCCTTCACCGCGTTCTCCATGGCCTTGATCTGCACGTCCAAAGCGTTGGCCGCCTCGTCGCACAGGGCCGTCAGCTCCTTGCACTTGGCTTCAAAATCGCTGTAAGCCTCCATCGCCGCCGCCTTCGCCAGCTTCCGGCTCTCGTCAATGCGGTCGCGGACCTTCCGGATGGAGGCGCGGTACTGCTTGCACTGGCTCATGCTCTCCGGCGTCACCGCCATGGTGCGCAGCGGTTCCAGATTCTCCGTCAGCCACGCCTTCGTCTCGTCGAAGTTGGCGCTGATGCTCTGCTTCCGCAGCTCCTGCAAGTCGCTGGTGATTCGGAACTCGATCATGTTCATGCCTGCGGTTCCTCCTCGTCATACTGGGTGATCCACTTCACCCTGTCGGCCCACTCCGGCTTGATGTCGCTCTCCGGACAGTTGACCTCCACCACGATGGCCCGCTTCGGTTCCTCATTGCCCGCCGGAGCCAGCACCTTGTCGCCCACCTTCAAAAAGGGCAGTCGGGTGCGGAAGGTATAAGACGCACCGGCGTAGCCGTTGCTCTGTGGTTTGTAATACTTCACCTTGCAAATCATTTTTCGTTTTCCTCCTTGTTTCTCTCCCGCAGCACGGGAACCACGGCCATGGCCCGTTTCAGGTCAGGTGTTTCCTCTACCAGATCGACCAGCGAACGCTGCAGCAGGTCGATCAGCGTCGCCGCACCGATAAAGCTGATATCTCCGCGCCAGCAAACTTGAGCATCCGCGCCGCTCTCATCGTCTATTGCAACGCCAAAAATGATGTAGTTGCCCTCCGCCGTGTCCACGGTTTTGCCCGTGTCCAAATCCGTAAGCGTCACCCGCACATTCATTTCGCTGCTTCCTCCTTTTTCTCCGCGTTGGCATCCACCCAGCCACCTGTCGCTTCTTTGATCACTTCGTTCACCAGTTTCATAAGCGCGTCCTTGTTCAGTCTCATCGTGATGTCCTGCACGCTCTGCGGCGCTTCCTTTACGGCTTTCGATACGGAATTGTGTACATGTTGCAGGCACTGGGCATATCCGTAAGCAGAAAGATCATCGGTTGTTACCCGGCTTTTATAGTTCAGCTCCTTCCCATCTTCCGTTGCGAAGCACATCATAGCGAATTTCAGGTCGGTGGCCTCCTGCAGCACCTCGCCCGTCTCCGCGTCGCTCATCACCAGTTTCAGTTTCATGTTCTTTCTCCTTTCAGAGTCGTAATATTGCTGCGGGGGGTATCCCCGTCAGTACATTGTTTTTCCAGAAATGCTCAAGCTTCGGAATGATGTAATCAATGTCTGTTTGGCACTCTGTTTTCTCGAATTTGTAACACCGGAGAGTTCCGTCGCCCTCCGCGTTCACCAGCAACGCCCACACTACGGCGTAGTCGTACTCGCCGGTAAACATCTGTTCACAAATCTGCGCATAGTAAAGGTCTGGGATTTTGTCACGCCACTTGTCCCAATCGGCGCGGTTTAAACAAGTGGCCGTCTTGCTCTCGTAGATGCCGCGTCTGCCGGTCTCGCGCTCCACCAACTCGCCGTCCGGCGTACAAGTCAGGAAACTATACCGGCCCGTCTGCCGCACGATCAGGTAAGGTTCAAAACTCAGCTCGTACTCTGGGTGCATAAGCCGAAACATGGCTCTCAGTGGTTCTTCCGCCCGGTTGCCGAAGTCGATACGCTCATTTCCGCTTATCTCCTTGTTTTCCACAGCGCCGATCTTCTCCCGCCACAGCTGCAGCGGCGTTTTGAAGTTGGACACTCCCAGAACTATTCCGCAGTCGCTTGCACCAAGCCCACCACGACGGCCTTCAAGCCACTCTGCGCGGCTTCCATATACCGTCCGTTCCGTCATCAAGACCGCCTCCGTTCCTTTCGGTCAATAAAAAAAGCGCCGCCAAGCAGTTCGGAAATTCCGAACCACTCGACGACGCTCCGCCCTTCCCGCCAACTGACTTAGGCGGGGTACGCTATTTGGTTTTCAGCTCGTCCCGTTTCACCACCACGATTTTCAGCCTGTCTTTCAAGGGGATCAGCTCTACTCTCTGCCCCCTCGCCAGTGCCGCGTTGATGGCGAATACCTGATCCGCCGTAAGATTTATGGATGCCATTCTCTCTCCTCATATGTATAAAGCCCAAGGGCTTTACAGCTTGTCCATACGCCCACCATGGCGATCACCACGAAGATCAGCAGCCACAGCGGGCCGCCGCTGCTCACGCCGCCCAGGAAGCCCAGAGCCGCCATGGCGCTGACGCCCAGCAGCCACTTCCACTTCCGGTCACGCCGGCGCTCGTTCCGCGTTCTGCTCACTGTCTGTGTCCTCCTCAAAGTCGTCTCCGCCGCACTTGGGGCATCGTTCCTCCCGCCGCGTCTCCCAGCCGTTCTCGCCGTCCAGATTCTCTCGCACGGTCACGATCTCCGGCCTGCGGAATCGCTTTCCGCATGTATAGCAGCGGTATCTCATTTCTTCGCCAGCAGGCACTCGCACAGCTCCTCCATGGGGATGTGCAGCTTCTTGCAAGCCCTGTCCAGTTCACGCAATGTGAAGTCCATCGGTGTGTCCTGCTTCCGGTGCAGCGTCGAGGGGGATATTTTCATGGCCGTTGCCAGGTTCTCCCGTGTTACCCTTTCCGTACCCATGGCCCCCCGCAGCATCCGGCTCAGTTTCTGATCCACTGGGTTCGTCCCCAGCAGCGGTCTTACTTTAGGCACAACTGTCCCTCCCCTCTGTCCATCGCCGCGGTGATACCTTTAGCGGTCAAGATCTCGTGGATCAGCAGCCGCCCCTTCTGTGTCCACTGCGTCAGCATCCTCGAATCGTGGCTTCCGTCACTTCTCAGGATCGGAATTGTCTTGCTCTTGGTGTAGCCTTTCCCCATGTGTCTCTTGTAGAGGATCCACTGTCCGTTTACACTGCGTTGGATACCTGCATCGAAAAGGATCTTGTTAAGTGCCTTGGCGCTCAAGTTGTAATCCGCCGCCACCTGTGAGGTAGCCATAGCAGACGGGCTTTCAAGGATTGTGTCCACATACTGGCGGATCGGTTCAAAGTCGGCGATGGCCTGTGCCTGACGCTGGTTCTCGGCCAGCAGCTTCATTTTCTGTTCCTCTGCATCTGCAAGGGCGCGGAGAGCGGAGGGATAATCCTTCGGTACGGCGTAAGCGCCGGTCTTGCGGATGGTGGGGAGAATTTCATCAAAAATCCAACTTTCAAACTTCTCCGCGCCAGGAAGCTTGGATCGCGCCGCAAGGCGATAAACATTTCCCTCCGCAATAAACGTTGCTTCCTGCGTTCTTCCGAGGGCATCAACGATGGGGTAACGTTTCGTTAGGTCACCCCGGCAATGGTCGGAAATTGCCTTACTGGGGTTTTGGTAACCCAGCGCTTTTGCGACATCGCTTGCGCAAAAGAGGACGTTTCCGTTTTCCTCAACGGTACGGATGGTGCCGAACTCCGGGCTGTTGAAAATCTGCAGCTCGTTCACTTTTTCTCCTCCCCTTTCAGAAGCTCATCAATGGTGCAGCGATATACCTCCGAGATTTTCAAAAGCATATCAGCGCTGGGCTTGTACGTTCCGCGTTCCCAGGAATAAACGGTAATGCGATTTACACCAAGTTTTTCGGCAGCCTCGTCCTGCGTCATTCCCGCTCGAACACGACACAGTTTGAATCCATTTACTCGCAAATTCTCACTCTCCTCACTTAAAATACTTATCATTTTGCTTAGCTACACTTGACATTCTCGCAATCGTATTATAAAATGCAGTTGAACAAGAAAGCATTTATAAATTCTCCTGCAAGATTTTGCCGGGGTGTGGTTTTGTGTACCTGTTCTTGCTTCGCATACTTAGTATATCACTTCGTATTGCTAAGTCAAGACTAATTTTGCGCACAAGATCGCTTTCTATGATTTGCACAAATAAAGGAGATGTTTTATGGACACTTCGACAATGCTCTTTCGTATTGAGTGCCTTCTTAAAGCAAAAAAAATGTCAAAGGGCGATTTTTACGCCGCAATTCCCATTTCTTCCTCTGCCGTCGCACAGTGGAGGCAGGGGCGAGTCCCCAAAATGGAAAACATTCTTCGCATGGCCGAAATTCTTGAAGTTGAACCCAGCTATCTTTTATGTGAGGATATAAAAAAAGAGTCCGCTCCTACATCGGAAAGCGAACTCGACGGTGCCCTTGTGAAATTACTCTGTTCTCTTACGCCTACTGAGCTTGCGCAGGTACAGGGCTTTGCCGCAGCCCTGATAGCAGCTCGTAAAGCTTAGTCTTCTCTTCCAGTGTCATCTGGGAAATGAATTCCCATGCCTGCTCTTCGCTCATGCTCTTTCTCCTCTCCAGCCGTTTGTTTTGTGTTCCCCGCTGCCGCTGATCCCGGCAGCGGGAAAATAGCAGATCGCTGTAAATCCGACATATCTGCTACACCTTCATGGTAGCAGAAGCGCCATGCCCCGTCCACCCGCAAAACGGGGAATCCTGTCTTGATTTGGGGAATCTCTCCCCAATGGCGGGAAAATGGGCTTATCCAAATATGGGTAGGGCAATTCCTATTGGGATTTCTGTTATCAGGGAGGTTATCATGTCAATTATGCAGAATTTGGGGGACTATATCGTTCAGTTTCCCGCCGTACTTAAAGCCGCCAGGATGCGTGCCGGTCTCACCAATGAGGAGTTGGCCAAGCGTTCCGGTGTTCCATACTCTGCCATCTGCAAGATGCAGTCCGGAGAACGTGATCCAAAGCTTTACGACGCTGTGGCCGCCAGCTATTGTGTAGGCCTCCACATTGATGCAGCTTTTGGCAACGCCTCTGAAAAAGACCCGTCCGCCATCCTGCAGCAGCGTGTCCACGATCTGGAATTGACCGAGACCACCAATTCCGGCGACATCGCCCGTCTGAACCAAGTGAACGAAATCTATCTCCAGCAGCTGCAGGAAGCAAAAAAACGGGAGCGGTTCTATAAGCGCTGGTCTTTGCTCACCACCGTTTTTTCTGCTATCCTCTCCGGTTTCCTGATCGCCTATCTGATCTTTGACCTCCGGAGCCCCGATAAAGGCTTTATCCAGTATGGTAATCTCACAGCGGGGGTCTGGATCATCATTCTTTTAGTGTCCGTCTCCATCGGCGGCTGCGGCATCATGGGATACAAGTCTCTGCGTGAAACTGCCGAATTGACCAAGCTCCAGAAATAGAATCTTCGTTTCATCTGTGATTCAAATTCTATCACACAAGAATTTCGCTTTCAATATGTGTTTTAACCAAACTCCTTGTTACTTCTCCGTCAAAACAGAAAAAGCCGCCCCTTTCGGAGCGGCTCTGCAACCCAGTCACCAAAATCAACCACGACATCAATGAAAGGAGATTGCCTATTTAGGGTAACACAAAACCATGGAAAAGTCAACGAAATGTAAAAGCTGTAAACGAGAAGTTCCCGCCAATGCCCCCTTCTGTCCCTGGTGCGGAAAAAAGCAGATCAAGGAAAAGAAATCTGATGACATCATCAAAGTTCCGGAGCCGGAACAGCTTCCCTCTGGCAGTTGGCGTATCTATCTCCGCGCTGAAAAGCAATCTATCACAGAGCCAACCAAAGAGAGTTGCATTACAAGAGCCAAAGCCATCCGCGCTGGCTTTATTGAGAAGCAAAAAGAAGCTCCCTCTATCACATGGTCTAAAGCAATAGATCAATTTCTTGCAGACAGAACTTCATCGCTTTCCCCTGAAACAATCCGCGGTTATCGTATCATTCAGCGCAATCGTTTCCCATCCGTCATGCAAAAGCCGATGAACAGCCCTGTCAACTGGCAGGCGGAGGTCAATGCGGCACTTTCTACATTGTCCGATAAGAGCGTTTCCAACTCTTGGGGACTTATATCGGAGATCATGCGGGTAAACCATATGGAAGTCCCCAACATTCTGATGCCATCCGCAAAAAAGTCCACTGACCGCGATTTTCTTGACCCGCAGCAGATCTTGACGTTTTGTGACACCATTCGCGGTGACACTTGTGAGAGCGCCATGCTCCTTGGTCTGCACAGCCTTCGCATGTCTGAGATAAAGGCGTTGAGAATGTCAAAGAACATTGATTTGGAGAACAACCTCATCCACGTTTCCGGTGCAATGGTGCGCGACGAAAAAAACAAGTCCATTTATAAAGACCGCAACAAAACCACAGCCTCTAATCGAACTGTTCCCATTATGATCCCGCGCCTTGCGGAACTCCTCGCTCAGTGCAAAGGCGAGGATGGATTCTTAGTCCCCCAACGCCCGTCTACCATCAACAAGCATATTCACGCCGCTGCGGACAGTGCGAAGCTTCCCGACATTACGTCCCACTGTCTGCGCCACTCCTTTGTTTCTCTTGGTTATCATCTGCGCCTTTCCGAACTTGAAGTCATGGAAATGGGCGGCTGGTCTGATAATCAGGTCGTTCACAGGATTTATCTGCATCTGGCGCGGCGTGATCGACTCAAGGCCGGAAATAAAATGGCAAAGTTTTATCGCACCGCAGCAAAGATGCTTTCTTCATCCCCAGATACAACAAAAGGTAACGACAAGTAGGAGAGTCAGCGCCATGCTTCGTGTGTAAATCCGTGTGTAAATCCGTGTGTAAAAATATCTGTTTTGAGCGCCTAAAACTACCATTTTCGGTCGGGATTCCTGTCAAAGTAGCCGGTCGAAGAAATCCCGCAAGCCCGCATAAACACAAGAAAAACCCGCAATCACAAAGATTGCGGGTTTTCCCTATTTTGGTCGGAGTGGGGGGACTTGAACCCCCGAAGAAATCCGCATAACCCGCATGAAATCACGACTCACAAGGCACGTGTGTATTTGCGTGTGTATTTTATTGAAATGACAAAGCACTCACCTCGCATCAAAATAGCACACTTTTTTGCACTTGTAAAGTATGGATTCTATTCCTCACACCACCAAACAGTCTCTCTCCGTACTCCCGCCAAGGCTGCATCGTCGTGGTGCATCAGGATATCGACGTGGTTTCCTTTCACCCCTGCATCCAGGGCGATGTATGTCTCGTCACCGATAATCACTGTGGAGCCGGTGGGAATGACGCTGGGATCCGTCGCCACACAGCTGCCGACCCATACCCATTGGCCGCTGGCCGTCAGCACACGGCCATCCTCGTCCCGGTTCATGTGGGCGTAAGGTGTACAGTCAGCGCAGTAGCCGGTGATGATACATTCCTCAATCACGTTGCTCTTTGCCTTGATGGCCTCCCGCGTCTTTTCTTCTTCGTCTGGATCTTCCCATGCCACTGGTTCCGACTCTCCTGTGTCTGCCGACTGGATAAGAGGCTCATCCGGTGTAGCGGCAGGCGTGGCTTCCTCTGTGCGCCAGGAGATCAACAGGCACAGCACAACGGCCAGCACGGTGCCCAAAAGGATTTCCGCCATGATGTGGATGGTGTTCTGAATCGCCACGCGCTTATACTCATCCCGAAGTATGGCAAACGGTTCCGGGCAAAGCCCAAACTCCCCCGCCAGCACAATGTTCCGTTCCATTGCGCTGCACACTTCTCTATTTCGTCTCGTCATCATCTTTCTTCACCTCGTAAAGCGGGCATCCGCAATTCACGAAATCAGCGCAGTGTTCGCTGTCCCCGTTGAAGCACGCCCAAGTCCATTCCTCGTGCCATTTACAGCCGACACAGCATGTATATTTCATTTCCGTATACCTCTCTCCCTTTTCTCTCGCGCAATTGTATTCCAGCGATTTGTAGCGCTGCTCTGTGTGTTGCCCGACACAATGAAACCGCAGGAGTAACACCTGACGTAGTACTTCTCCGGGAGGTTCACAGAGCATTTCCGTTCGCCGCTGTCTCTGCCGCAGTGGGGACATACCTCCAGTTTCCCGCTGGGTTTTCTGTTGTACTGGTTCATCACTTATCCTCCTCCGGCAGAATAACGACACCAGCAAGTTCCCCGTTGTCCTCAAAATATTCCGCGCCGCAACATGACTTGAAAATGTAAGCGTGCCATAAGGCCGCATCCTCCCCATAAACAATACCGATAGTCCGTTCCGGTTTGCGGAAATCTCCGGTCTGTATCATCAGCGCCGCCTTATGCCGCTTCTTGTCATCAGGTAGTTTTTGTATGCAGCTTCCCTTGTTGGGTGGGGAAGAACCGTTCAGGGGCTTGTTGGGCTGATAGCCTCGCCCATTGTCCGTTGAAACGATGTCGATAAATGCGGCACCAGCCAGAACGAGGCCGACAAGGACGCCAAAAAAAGTTCCCAATATGCTTTCCTCCTCACAAATGTACGATCATTGCTCCCTCCAGTATTGAGGGCGTTTTCTTTCCGTTCACCCTCCTCGTGGGCATCGGGTTTATCTTCACCGCCTCCATAGGATTTACTGGTAATAATTCCGTCCAGTCTCTGCCGCAAACATAGCACTTGTGGTAAATCTCGGTTCCGCGCTTTTGCACGAGAAGGAGGTTGTGCGTCTGGCAGCAGGTCGGTGCGTTTTGCCAGACCATCGTCGCATGGCCATCCTCTGTGCGGTGCCAGATAAATCGTCCATTTCCACCGGAGCCTCCTGAACCGGGCGTACATACACCGGATCCAGGCTCGCAGCCGGCACCACCATTAGCGATGTATGCCGGACCAACTCCACCTGCTCCGCCTGTTCCGAGAGCTTCTATCTTTCTTTTCATCTTCACCACATCCTTACCTGTGCCGTATGCTCCGCAAACCGCTGCTCTTGCAGTTGAAAGTATGTCGGATCGATCTCGCACCCCACAAATTCAAATCCGAGGTTGTAGGCCGCTATCCTGCTGCTTCCACTGCCCAAGTGTGTATCCAGTATGCGCCAGCCTTCCTTGGTGTACTTCTGCAGCAGCCACTCGTACAATGCCACGGGCTTTTGCGTGGGATGGATCCTCTTTTCGTTCAGCGCCTTGTTGCCCTGCTGCGTTGTGCCGTCCGTGATGCTTTTCCCTTGAAACATCCCATTCCACATATAGCGGAATATGCGAACGCTGTCATGACAGTTTGTCGCCGCGATCTCACAGTCCGAAAAAGAACTGTTTTCGTTGCATTTATCCCAAACGATGCGGCCCGGAGGAAAAACAACATCAAAGTAATTGCATCCCCATACGATATATTTTTTCGTCACGCGCACCAACTCGGAAAAGTAGTCGATGCCTGGCACGTCCCACTTTGGTGATATGGGATAGTCCCGGTGTACGCCGATGGGGCTGACCTTGCGGCCGTAATACCCTCTGCGTTCCGGTCCGGTGAAATACGGCGGGTCTACAATGGCAAGGTCAAACGCCTTATCCGGAAGCGTCCGCATATACGCCATGCAGTCCATGTTCAATGCGATCTGCTCTGCCATGACTACTTAGCCTTTCGCAGTTCATTCACGGCATCTATCAGCTCGTTGATTTTGTCTTGCATGACTTGCGTGTCTGGGACGTATCTCATAGTCCCGTTTTCGGACTTCCACACGCTCCCGCAGTGAAAAATATCCTTGGGCTTCTTCACTACTGCTTTCTCATTCTCCCACCGTCCGATGCGCTTATAGCCCTTGAAGCCGTTTTCCGCCTCGTACTTGGTGATGCAGTCCTCCTCGCCGTCCGTAAAATGTACGGTCGGCTCATAGAACCCACGCTCCCGGCATTTCTCACACCGGCAGATGCCTTTGACGTACCCCACCCGGCCATCCACAGTCTCTACATAGTCTCCTTCGTGCAGGTTTCCGGCCAGCATCATCGCATTTGAAAACTTCCTCATATTGGTTTCCCTCTCTTTCCCATTCCCGAAAATTCTTACCGGCGTAATACCTCTCGGCACTACAACGTAGATTTTGTCGTCCTGTTGATCTTCGTTTTCCGGCTTACATTGACGCCGACACGCATCCGCAAGCTCTTCGTAACCGTAATCTCTTTCCACCTGCATCTCCATTATATTCAGGCAATTCTTACCCTGCCTGCTGCAAACCTCTTTTAACAGTTTCAACTATCTATGATTACGACACTCTTGCCAAGAGAATGCGTGAACTCGCCTTCCTGAACAAGGGAATCAAGATAACATTGACCGACAAGAGGACGCTCATTGACGAGTACAAGACCGATGATAACGGAAATTACAGTCCTACAGGAAAGCAGGTCTACAAGAGTGATGTCTTCTATTCACAGGAAGGTCTGAAAGAATTCATAAAGTATCTGGATGCAAGCTCTGAAGAACTTATCCCTGAGCCGGTTTGCGTGACCTCGGACAAGATTATCCCTATCGATATCGCTCTCCAGTACAATACCGGTTATAAGGAGACTATCCTCTCTTATGTGAACAATATCCACACTATCGAGGGCGGTACACACCTTCAGGGTTTCAAGATGGGACTTTCCCGCTCCCTCCGAAACTATGCTGACAAGAACAAGCTTCTGGAGAAGGTGAAAGTGGAACTTTCTCAGGAGGATTTCCGCGAGGGTCTTACCGCTATCGTCTCTGTCAAGGTTGCT
>OQVO01000198.1_pt1 | contig 19936 bp, 11 predicted proteins | sample 1691511 | NCBI WGS metagenome assembly OQVO01 (sample SAMN03418254, study PRJEB22391) | human gut metagenome | biome: human-gut; feature: organic feature; material: feces | host: Homo sapiens | place: Tanzania | collected 2013-01 | reverse complement strand
AAATGGCTGTAAACAGTTCTTTGATTATGCTGCCTGCCCATATCCTGAGGGAATGAATGGTGACAGGCTTATGTATTTTCAGCATACAGATATCAGCAGGGTTGTGTTTGAAGGGTATGTAGATGATGATGAGATAATGATGTGTGACAACATCTTTAATGCCATGGAGAAAACAGAAATAGAGCGCGCAGATGTAAGAGAACTCAAAAGAAGCATGGTGAACTGATATGGCAAAAAAGAATGACAGAAAAGAATACAATAAACTGAAGAAAAAGAAAGCTGACAATAAAAAACAGCAGGAACAGTGCCAGTCAGAGATAGATGTGCTTGATGAGAAAATAGAGAGGCTGAAAGCGGCATACAGGAAGCTGGATGATGCCAAGGAGGCTATTGATGATATCAAGCATAACCAGAGGAATATGATAAATTCAGACCTTTATCAGTGCATGTGGACAGGCAGCAATGCACAGGAATGTTATGATTCATGTGAGAGCGGAAATTTATATACAGCTTATGACGGATATGTGTCAAATATAGATGCAGCTGAGGATGCCATCAACTGGGAAATAAATACACTAAAAGAAAAAGTGAATGAAAAATATGGTGTGCTTTCAGGACTTGTTAACGCATGGGATGATCTGTGCACGAAAATACAGAATTTTTTCAATTAATAAAAGGGAGAGGAGAAATACAAAGATGGAAATCAGCCTTGATAATATGCAGGTATCTTTTATGACTGCCGGTATAAAAACAGCTTCTGATTCCGTAAGTCTCACAGCGGCAGAGACAGAAATCAAAAGCAGATCTGAAGCAATGGACAAATTTCAGGAAGAATACAGGCAGCTGAAAGCCTTTGTGAAAGATTACAGAGATACTTTAAATAATGATCTGGCAAAAATAGACCTGATAATAAATGCAATAAATGAAAATGACAGAAAACAGGGAGATTATATTAAAAATGGTATTGGACTATCAGATACAGCTGTGATACCATAAAACTAGGAGATGAAAATGGAAGGGAGACGCCTATAAATTAAACGATAGTAATTGAAACGTACCTTATGAAGGAAAGAATGCAGAAAACATTGGCAGAAGTCAAGGGCTGCCCACAGAAAGATAGGACGGAATCCGAAGGATATGTGGGAGTGCAGACCTTTATGTGGATATGTGAAGACAACATCGTGGAAGTACCATTCGACAAGGAACACCTATTGGAGCGCATCATCAGTCCTGATAACCTATTCAAAGCCTACAAGGCAGTGCAGCGTAATAGGGGCTGTAGCGGTATCGACAAGATGTCATGTGAGCAAATGCTCCCTTGGCTCTTGGCTAACAAGGATGCCCTAATCCGTTCCTTGCTTGACGGTTCATACCGTCCGAACCCAGTAAAAAGGGTAGAGATACCCAAAGACAATGGCAAGATGCGCCTGTTGGGCATTCCCACGGTCATAGACCGTCTGGTTCAACAAGCCATCAACCAGACCCTAACTCCCATCTATGAGCGTCAATTCTCTCCAAGAAGCTACGGCTTCCGTCCGAGAAGAGGCTGCCATGATGCCCTAAGAGGTGCTCAGAAAATAATCGATGATGGCTACATTTATGTGGTTGACCTCGACTTGGAGCGTTTCTTCGACACGGTGAGCCACAGTAAACTCATAGAAATCCTCAGCCGCACGATTAAGGACGGTAGGGTGATAAGCCTTATCCACAAATATCTCCGCAGTGGTGTGATGAACAAAGGTATGTTCGAGGCAAGTGAGGAAGGCACTCCTCAAGGTGGACCGTTAAGTCCGCTTTTGAGTAATATCATGCTCAACGAGTTGGACAAGGAACTCACACGTCGAGGTCTCCCTTTTGTTCGCTATGCCGATGACTCGATGATATTTTGTAAGTCCAAGCGTGCAGCCAAGCGCGTGAAGGAATCCATAACCCGATTCATCGAAGGAAAACTTCATCTGAAGGTGAACAGGGATAAGACCATAGTGTCCTATGTGAAGGGTGTGAAATACCTTGGCTACTCCTTTTATGTGATGAAAGGCAAATGCCAACTCACTGTGCATGCAAAAGCCAAAGCCAAGATGAAAGCCAAACTCAAGGAGTTGACTTCCCGAAGCAATGGTTGGGGATATGCCAAGAGGAAGCAAAAACTTGAAGAGTACATAAAAGGTTGGGTAGGTTACTATCACCTTGCCAACATGAAACGTTTCCTCATGGAAACTGACGAGTGGCTAAGGCGACGGCTACGTATGTGTATATGGAAGTCGTGGAAGAGGGTGAAAACGAGAATTGCCAACTTGATAAAGTGTGGTATAGATAAATACCAAGCTTACATGTGGGGCAATAGTCGTCTGGGTTATTGGCGCATAGCTGGTAGTTACATACTAAGTCGTGCGATAACCAATGAACAGTTGAGCATGGCAGGCTATGCTACATTAACGGGTTCATACCTCGAATGGTACCCAAAATAGGAACCGCCGTATGCGGAACCGCACGTACGGTGGTGTGAGAGGTCGGAAAACGAAAGTAGGAGAAAAACTACTTCGTTTTCCTCCTACTCGATTATTACTTAGTTACGATAAGCTGGATTTTGATAAGCTTCCTTTTCCGCGTCGCTCATCATCAATGCATCTATCTGTCCCTGTGGAATAGGGCGGAGATAGAAACCATCAGGAATATTGCGAGTGAAGGTCTCTGGTGTATGGTCTCCTGCTCCAGCACCACAAATCGTGTATTTCCCTGCACGATCTTTCCATGTCTGTGTTCTAACAAGGTCAAACCAACGATGTCCCTCACCGAAATACTCACGACCTAACTCGTCGAGAATGTAGTCAATAGTGATTACTTGTGGAGTGGCTGCAGTCATTTCTGCACTGTGGTCTTCAATCTTCTCCTTGTTACCATTGTTGTCCCAACGCCACTTTCCTGCACGAGCACGGATGACGTTGATGAGCTCACGGGCAGAATAACCTGGTTGTGTGGTAGCTCCCTTTACTGCTGCCTCTGCTGCGGCAAAGTACAGTTCTGAGAATTTGCAGATTGGGAACGGACGTGTACTACCTGCATTAGGTTGTCCGACAGTTCCATTGTTGTCAGTACGATAAGGACCAAGTTTCCAAAGGATAGGATATTTGAAACGACTAATGCCGGATGGACCTACTACATAATCTGCACGACCAGCGGTTGTACCTGCGCCTACACCTGCGCCATTTCCATTGTAAGAGATGTTGTTATCGTTATCAACGAAAGTGAGGACAGCGTCACCCACCTTGATGTCCATACCATTGGCACCAATACCTTTTTCTGTGTTATTGCCGCCTAAGTTCCAGTTCGCACGGAATGTGTAGGTGAATGTGCCATCATAACGAGAGTCGTTGGTCTTGTCAGCAAAAGTCTCTTTGAAAACATTCTGCGTAGGTGCCATACGAGTCCAAGGACGTCCTAAGGCTTGAACAGCAGCACGCAATACTGGATTGAACTTAGAACCATCAGCCTTATCGATTAGCATGTTAGGGTAGTTCCAGCATACCATCCAAGAGGCGAAGTTGTCTGGTGCACCGCCACCACCATAGCTAAGTGAGCCACCATTGTATTCTTCACTGCTTTCTGTATGGTCTGCGTAAAGTAACATTTCTTTATTACGATCGTTTTCTGCAAGGTTTACGTCATAATAAGTATCCATTAAGCCAAATGGTCCAGGGTTCTGAATGCCTTCGATGGCAACATTGTAAGCCTGCTGGAAATACCATGCTGCATCATGTCCATCTGGGTCTGTACGTTGACACTCTGGATAGGTAGGAATGTTCTTTGGATTCTCTAACCACCAACCATAGGTTAAGTAAGCCTGTGCCAGTACCAAACGGGCCAATGTCTTAGTGACACCACCAGTAACACGTCCCTTTTCTGGAAGATTCTCTATTGCAGTCTTGAGATCAGGGAAAATGGCTTTAGTATAAACATCTGGTACCGTGTTACGTACAGAGACACGAGTAGGAGCTGTGTTGAATTTCATTTCGCCAGCACCCAAATCCAAAGGTACGCCACCAAAGGTTTGTACCAGACGGAAGTAATCGAATGCACGGAAGAAACGAGCCTCTGAAAGTAAAGCTTCGGAGATATTTCCTTTCTCTCCATTTTCTATGACACCACTTGCTGTGTTTATGTAGATAAAGGCATTACCCCACAAAGCGTCAGCACGGCAAGACAAAGAAGTTAAGTTGCCAATACCTGAAAGGTCTGCGTCCTTAAAGTTGCCATCGGCACTTTGGGCCCATGTATACTCGTCAGTACCAGTTTCGCAATTATTATAGTAATATGCCTGTCCGTAAGTATCACGCAGGTGAGAGTAAAGTGCGGTCAAGCCACCTTTGATACCATTCTCGGTAGTAAAGAATGTTGGGTCGTATTGACTGCGTGGTTGCTCATCCAAAATGTCTGAGCAAGAGCCTAGCATCAAAATTCCTATAGAAGCAATGCCAAGACCTAATATATTTTTTCTAATATTCTTCATAATTGTAAGTCTTTTAGAATGTAACATTAACGCCGAAGATAAAGTTTCGTGTAGCTGGGGTATTATAACCTACTACAGGCAATTTGTGAGCCCCTGTGTAACCATCCATGGTTACTGCCATGGTACTGCCATTATTACTCAAAGTATTGGTTTCTGGATCAAGACCGCATTCATTCTTGAAAGGAGAGAAGAATACAAATGGGTTTTGTACAGATGCATATACACGGAGTTTACTGATACCGAAGTTCTTGACAGCCTTCAACTTATCAAAATTATAGCCTAAGGTGATGGTGCGAATCTTCAAGTAACCAGCATCGAAGTAGCCGAGTGTAGAGCCATATTTAGGGTTGTCGCCCGAAGCAATGCCACCTGGCTTAGGATACTTTGCGTTGGTGTTTTCTTCACTCCAGTAATCTACCTTGATATTATTACGACGTCCACTCATCAGGTTCAGGTAACCATTTGAAGAATGAAGCGCACTAATTAATTTACCGCCAATTTGGAAAGAACCAATAACTGTCAAATCAAAGTTCTTGTAGCCCACTGTTGTGTTAAAACCACCCATCAAGTCTGGATCCATCTCCATGATTTGCATATCATCACTATTTATTTGGCGTGTAGGAGTTCCATCTTCGTTGTAGTCACCAGTATACTCTACTTTAATCATACCTACGTTGCCACCAGGTTCCAAGACGTCCAGATACTTGTCGTCCTTCTGCCACAAACCAATTTTCTTGTAGTCGTAGATGACATCAATAGGATGACCTACAAACCAGCGATTGCCGAGATCTCGATCTGCTCCAGATGCAAGAGCTACCAACTTGTTTTTGTTTGCATAGAGATTAATGCCGGCATCCCATGTCCAACCATTCTTACCATCAATGATAGTTCCGTTTAAGGTGAATTCGACACCCTTGTTGCGAGTTTTACCAATGTTGGCAGTATAACTGTTTACGCCAGAAGTAGATGGAAGGGAAACGCCAAGAAGCAAGTCTTTGGTGTCTTGAATATAGTATTCCAATGTACCGCTTAAACGACCCTGGAACAGACTGAAATCAACACCGAAGTTCCAGGTTGATGAATACTCCCATCCTAATTCGTCATTAGGCAATGTACTTACATAGAAACCACGGTCATATCCTGTAGGACCAAAGTTGTATGGGCGAGTACTCAATGCACCGAGAGTAGAGTAAGGGTTGATACTCTGGTTAGATGTTTCACCATAACCTACACGGAGTTTTAAGTTGTCAATCCAGGTCAAACTCTTCATGAAGTTTTCTCGAGCGATATTCCAACCAGCAGATACTGCAGGATAGGTATGCCACTGGTGTCCCTTCGCCAAACGGGAGGATGCGTCAGCACGGAAGGTTGCTGAAAGCATATACCTGTTGTCATAAGAATACATAACACGACCCATCCAAGACATCAATCCACTCTGCCAGTAGTTTTGATAGCCAGGGTTGACTGACAGGTTCTTGGTTGCTGCACCAATATTATAATATTGGAAATATTCAGCAGGGATAGCCTGACCTGACATATGGGTTTGCTCGTATGTGGTCTGTTCTGCAGAATACATGCCGACAACGTTTATATGATGCTTCTCTGCAAAGGTGTTGTCGTAAGTTATAAGATTCTCTACAGCCCAGTTCTTGTATGTAGATTGTTGAACCGAAGCACTGTTAGGAGAATCTGCATTATCGCTGCCAACGCCTGTTCCTGTAAAGGCACCCTGTTTGCTAGTGCGATAGTTTAAACCAACATTGATACGATATGTCAATCCCTTAATCCAAGGACACTTTGCTTCAGCGAATAAGGTATTGTACGAACCAATGCCCTTATTTTCGTTGAGCCAAGAATCTTCCAAACCTTCAGCTACGTCTCTTGTTAAGACCCAAGTATTGTCCAGAGGCATCTTGATGACACGCTTCAATGTTCCGTCTTCATTGTAAGGACTAGCCAAAGGACTCATAGTTAAAACATTATAGATACCAACGTTGCCGCCCTTAATTTCGCGATAGCTGTTGTTTGTGCTTAAACCAAAGCGGAAGTATTTGCCTACACTTTGGTCAAAGTTTCCACGTACAGAAATACGATTGAATCCCTGTGTAGGAACAACTGCTTCGTCGTGATAGTAACCTGCACCAAAGCTATAGCTACCGCCCTTTGTGCCACCTGAAACGCTTACATCATGGCTTGTAGTAATACCTGTCTTGAAGAATAGGTCTTGCCAGTCTGTATCAGTATCATCGCTTTCATCCAAAGTGTTTTCGTATTTGCCTGCGGCTTTACGAAGAGCAGCAAATTCAGGACCATTCATCATTGGATATTTATGGAATATCTTTTTGAAACCAAAATAGCCGTTGTAGCTTACTTTGGCTGGTGTTCCTTCTGCGCCCTTGGCGGTCGTAATAAGAATAACGCCATTGGCTCCACGGGAACCATAGATGGCTGTGGCAGAGGCATCTTTCAAAATGTCCATAGACTTGATATCGGCAGGATTGATATCTGAAAGGTTGCCCATGAATGGGATGCCATCAAGTACAATCAGAGGATCGTTGCTTGCATTCAAAGAACGCTGTCCACGAATTCGAATCTGCATCTCGGCACCAGGCTGGGAAGATGTTTGGGTCATCAATACACCTGCAACACGGCCTTGAAGGGCTTGTGCCGCATTTGATGATACAATTTGGTTCAATTTGTCGCCTCCTACGTTGGCAACTGAACCCGTGATTGCTTCCTTGCGTTGGGTTCCATAACCGATGACAACCACATCATTGAGAGCATGACCATCCTCTTTCATCGTAATTTTAAGGGATGATTGATTTGTTACGACTACTTCTTGTGTGTTATAACCCACATAAGAAATGATAAGGGTTGCTCCGGGTTTAACGTCAAGAGTGAAATTACCATCCATGTCTGTTGCTACTCCATTGGATGTTCCCTTTACTTTTACCGTTGCACCAATCAGCGGACCCATAGAGTCGCTGACATTACCTGTAACCTTTTTTGTTTGTTGTACTGAAGCTGCTATTAGAGAATTTGCTTCTCCATTGCTAGCTTGTACCTCTGGGGTATACATTCCAAGTGCGGAACACATAAGCCCCCCCATTAAGATCGTTGTTTGTTTTAAATCTAACTTCATAATTTAACAGCTTATAGGTGTATAAAATGTTTATTACTCACTATTTTGTTAATTGTTTACGGCTGCAAAGATATGTCCTTTTTTGTAAAGTGTAGTTAAAATTTGTATCTTGCGTGTTTTAAAATGTTTCATGTACAATAAAACAGACATATTTGGGCAGAAAAAAGGGTATATGCAGTTGCATATACCCTTTATACCTTATTATATATATAGATGTTTTAGTATTCGTATAGCTTGATGTGGAGTATTTTATTGTCTCCACATGAGATGCGGGCATGGCGTCCCTGGTGGTCCTGATCGCCATTATCACGGCGGATAAACTGTAATTTGCCGTTTTTGTCTACTTCAACCTGGTCAACATATCCGATACCGATACGCTTTCCTTTGAAAGTTGCGGCTTGTTTCTTTGTTTTGGTTCCACCATTGTCAACAAATCCGTCCTCACCGAGTTTCTTTTCTTCAGCTTGCGCTTTTTCAGTCTTGCTTTGGAAGACAACAACGATTCCATTACCAGCTATGATGTATTCGTTCTTGGCTAGTTTCACAATCAAGCCACCGCCTTCAGGCCATTTACTTCCATCTGTAGCACGAGGATCCCAAGGCAGCGTGAAGAAGTGGCGGCAAGTCATGGTGATATCACCATCTTCGATGATGCGTTCTTTGTCTTTCTGGTCGAAGAGTAATCCCCAGTTTTTTCCCTTTCCCTGATGCTGGAGCAGGAGAGGAGAGAGCTGGTTGATAACCTTGTATGAACGTCTGAGACAATTCTTCACCTTGTAGTTGGCTTCATCGAGAGCAAACGGACTGAAACTGATAGCATCTGTTTCGCCAAAAGTATAATATGCCTTTACACCACTGTTGGCATCGCACTTCACTTCAGGAGTGAAGAAAGGATTGTCAGCACGCTTGTATTTCTCTACCCATCCCTTGTAACCGGTATCATAGATGTCTGGTGCAAAGATGTCAATACTTGGTGCACCACATTTCCAGATATCAATCAGATGGGCAAGTGGTCCGGCAGAAGGATATTCGCCTGGTTTTCTGCCACGACTGTTCATTGCTGCATTTACATATATCGGAATATTGTAGATGGCTTTGCCTGCTGAGGCTAGCTGCTCTACATACTTGGCATAGTAATATGCCTGGAATTTCTCGTCAGCATAACGGTCTGTTCCGAAAACTTCTGCCCATGTACCTTTCTTCTTGAGCTTGAGTGCCTTGAGCAATGAAGCAGGAACTGTCTGCTTGTAAGCTTTCTCGGCAAGAGGAGAATGGTCGCGGGCAGATTCGAGCATACCGATTTCGTTTTCTACCTGCATCATGACAACGGTATTCTCTTGACTGTCAACTGCTTTGATGTGTTTCATCAGTTCGCAGAATGCTCGTTTATCTGCTTGAAGCAGATTGTCGCTGAAGGCTGTGCATATCTCCAGTGGTTTACCGTTCTCTGTGAGTGAACGAGGGAAACGCTTGGTGTTTTCCTTTACCCATAGTGGAGCATAGCAGCTCATAGAGTTCTTCCAGGCACCAAACCATAGGAAGACAATCTTCAAGTCATGTTTACGGGCAGTTGTGATGACGCTGTCCACGAGTGCAAAATCATATTTGCCCTCATTAGGTTCTATAAATTCCCAATATGCAGGAACGAAGACGGAGTTGACTCCGCTATTCTTCATCTGTTTCAATGCTTTCCTGATGTCGGCAGGACTCGTTGCGGCAGAGTTGCTCAACTCGCCAGCCAGGAGAAGCATCGGCTTGTCATTGACAACAAGCTGGGTTGCAGAGCCTTGCTTCTGCAGTTTCACTCCAGCTTGTATGTTGATGCAGCATAATAATGTTAGAAAAGATAATACAATCTTATTCATAAATCTTCATTTTGGAAAAGGTTTGAAAATACTTGAGACAGGTATTGCGCCATTCCTTTGCATTCTCCAACTGTACATTGAGCAGAGAGTCTGTATGTTGCCATTCCTGCTCATGTCCCTTCATATACTGCTTGGCTGAGGTATGCCAGAAGTCGCGGTAAACTTCTACCATCGCCACACCCATGTTGTACTTCATGCAGAGTTCCTGCCAGAGGGTGCTTCCTGATTTCATCTTGTAAGTCCAAGGCACATGATGGAACCAGAGGAGATATTCCTCAGGGCAAGTTGCGATGTTGTCATACATACTGCGGTAAGGTTCCGGATACTGGCCAACGGCATCTGTACCTTTGGATGAGCGGTCGAAACCTACACCCTGGGCATCTGCCTTATGGTAGTATACAGGGCACCATTCCAAAGGATAACTTGCGATGAAACCATCTGGTTCCGGACCGTAGTGGTGGTCGAACTTAAAGATATGATGCAAGCCCAATGGCATCATATAGTTGACGCAAGCTTCACGGGAAGTCATCATCATCATTTCTACAGGTTTGGTGAATCTCTCGTCCTGGTTCTCATAGGTCTGTACGAGCCATTCATGAGCAATCTCTTCGGCAGTAAGGGATGGATTCCATGCCAACCTGCCAAAAGCATACCAGTTTGCCTGAGAGAACGGATGACCACACCAGTTGGCATCATCACCGATATTGGCTACACCTGAGATTCCAACCAGTTTATCTGGATTGACAAAGCCAAAGAATTCCTTCCACATAGGTGCGAGATAGGTGAGATGCTTAGACTGTCCGAGATATTCCTGGGTAATCTGAAGTTCTGCTATCTGTGGAGTCTGTTTGATGTTGTCGAAGATAGGAGCGTATGGTTCACGAGGCTGGAAGTCGAGCGGACCATTCTTTGACTGCAAGATGACGTTGTCACGGAACTTGCCATCCATATCTTTGAATTCGCTGACAGCTTGCTTCACTCGGTCTTCTCCCTTATGGTTGGCACCATAAACAAAGCTTCGCCACATGATGATGCCTCCGTATGGCTTGACGGCATCGGCAAGCATGTTGGCTCCATCGGCATGTGTGCGGTGGTAGTCGCCAGGACCAGGTTGTCCTTCAGAATTGGCTTTTACGAGGAAACCGCCAAAGTCTGGGATGGTAGCATATATCTCTTTTGCCTTCTTCTTCCACCACTGCTGAACCTTCTTATCCAGTGGGTCGGCAGTCTTGGTGTAGCCTAAAGCCATAGGCGAAGCGAAGTTGATGCTGAGGTATACCCGGATGCCATAAGGACGCAGGATGTTGGCGATGACCTTCACCTTATTAATATATTCAGCTGTCATCATCTTTGGCGATGCGTTTACATTGTTCAGTACGCTTCCGTTGATGCCCAAAGAGGCGTTGGCGCGGGCATAGGTGATGAGGCGGTCGTGCAGACTCTTGCTGATGCTGCCGCCTTTGCCGTTCTTTCCGAGTTTGATTTCTTCCCATTTGAAGATGCTCTTTCCGGCATAGCCACGTTCGATGCTGCCATCGAGGTTATCCCAATGGTTGAGAATGCGGAGACCCACTTGTGGTTTCTCGGTCTCATCGATAGCTTTGCTGAAGTTCTGCTGATTACCACTACCTGTGTTGTAGGCATCAGTGTTCTGAAGTCGAATTAACTCGTAGGCACCATAGAGCAAACCGATAGGATTGCTGGCGGTGATGGTAGCTTCGTACTGAATGTTGTCGCCCTGATGTGCAGGACGGGCGTAGATGTTATAGCCCTCGCCAAGATTCAGAGCCTTGTCTATCTTGAGCTCTACATTCTTGCCACGCCAGTTGTTTTCCAACTCCTGCTTGGCAATCTTGGCTGTTGCATCATCAGGCAACTGTGAGATGACTTGGCATGAGTTAGCATACTGCTTTCCGAACCATAACTGTGAACCGTCACTCTGTGCAGAAACATGGAGTGATGTAAGTACCGTAAATAATAAAATGAGGTATTTCTTCATATCTTTCCAGATCGTTAGTTTGTATTATTATTGTTTCTGCTGCAAAGATACGAAAAAATACCTTATTATCTTCTATTTGTTGTTTATTTCTCATTTCTCTTTGTTTCAGCATACTCGCTAGGCGACATGCCATAGTGTTTTTTGAACACGGTAGAGAAGTGGGTCTGGTTGTTGAAACCTACAGAGTAGGCTACCTGCGTGATATTGATCTGTCCCTCTTCAATGAGTCGTGCCGCCTGTTCCAGACGGAGGTTACGGATAAATTCTCCGGCAGAAACACCAGCAATCTCCTTCAGTTTACGGTGGAGCTGTGCACGGCTGATACCTACCTCCTCGGTAAGTTTCTCTACATTGAGGTCCGGGTCGGCAAGATGGGCGTTGATATATTTCATCACGCGTTCCATCAGGGCATCGTTGTTGCCCTTTACCTGAATCTGCTCAATCTTTGCCTTCTGACCTTGTGCTCCACTGTATTTGCCGCGGATGCGTCGCACATTATCCACCAGGTTGTCGATAAGGATATGCAACTCTTCCATGTCGAAAGGCTTTGCCAGAAAAGCATCGGCTCCTCTGCGAAGTCCCTCCAACCGGTTTTCAACCTCGCTCTTCGATGTGAGCAGGATGACAGGAATATCGCTGATGTTGCTGTTGCTCTTGATGTTCTTGAGCATCGTGATTCCATCCATCTCCGGCATCATCACATCGCTTATCACGAGGTCGTACTTGCCGGTGAGCAGCATCTTCAAACCCTCCTTGCCGTTGCAGGCATGCTCAAAGCGGTACCAGTCGCTCAGTTCGGTCTTGATGTATTGGGCAATCTCGTTGTCATCGTCAACTATCAGGATATTGAAGTTGCGGTTGGCCTGTACTTTCTTTTTGGTAATCTCCTGCTCCTTCTTGTCTTCTTCTTCCAGTATCTCGCCTGGCTGCAGATGGCTGTTGCCCAGCGGAATGCTTACTTCGAAGCAGGAACCCTTGATGCCGTCGGTACGGTTGTAGGCCTTAATCTTGCCTCCGTGCATTTCTACAAACGCCTTACAGAGGTTGAGTCCGATACCGGTTCCTTCGATATGGAGTCCGCTGCTGTTGTTTCCCTGATAGAAACGTTGGAAGAGGCGGTCGGTCTTCTCTTCTTTCAGTCCGATGCCTGTATCTTCTACCCTGATAATGGCATTCTTTTCGTCTTTACCTATGATAATGGTAATTTCGCCGCCATCAAAGGTATACTTCATGGCGTTGGAGAGCAGGTTGGAGATAACCTTGTCGAAGTTGATGCGGTCTATCCAAACCTTCAGTTTGCCTTTGTCGCTGCTGAGGCTTTCGTCTTCTTTGAGCGAGAGGGTGATGTTGCGCTCCTGTGCATTGAAACGGTAGAGCGAAACGATGCCATGCAGGAATTCCTTGAGCGGAGTTTCCTGGCAGTGGAGATGCATCTGGTTCTTGTCTATCTTTCGCTCATCAAGTATCTGGTTTACCAGGAGCAAGAGACGCTGGGCATTGCGGTCGATAGTATCGATATCCTGTTTGCTTTCGGCATCTGTTAATCTGGCTTTCAGTTTGTTGAGCGGTCCCATGATCAATGTCAGCGGCGAGCGGATGTCGTGGGTGGCATTGATGAGGAACTGCATCTTGGTCTCTTCCAGGTCTGCCTTGCGGCGGCGCTCGTATGTATAGATAACATACAGGATGATGCTTGCTATGATCAGAATATAGAGGAGATATGCCTCGGGTGATGCATACCAAGGATCGCATACCTTGATGTTGATGATGGTAGGATTCTTGGAATATCTGCCATTGCTGGTTGCTCTTACTTCCAACGTATAGTCGCCTGGTTTCAACTTGTTGAATGCTACGGTATTGGCTCCTTCATTGGTGCTGTTCCATTTGCCGTCGTTGATGCGGTATTGGAAACTGATATTATCGGTGTTCCTGTAGTTGAGCAGCGAGAACTCCAGAGTGAATGAATTCTGGGAGTAAGGAATGCTGAAGTCTTTTGCCATGCAGTTGATTGGCTTTCCGTCGATGATGAAGTTGGTGAGATGTACATCTCCCAGTTCCATCTTCTTGGCCCTGACAACGTCAGGATAGAAGGTTGTGATACCATCACTGGTTCCGAAGGCGATAAGGTCGTTGGCGGTATGCATGGAAGAGCCCAGCACGTACTCACGGGTAGTAAGTCCGTTGCCGTTGATGTGGCCGATAAACTGTCTGTTCTTCTGTTCATACTGCCAAATGCCCATGGTTGTACTTACCCACAAGTCACCCTTCCGGTCTTTGATGATACTGCAAACCTGCTTGCCTTTCAACGCTTCGGCACGAGGAAAGTTCATCGTCTTGTTGTTCTTTCTGTCAAACAGATAGAGCCCTTCTTCGGTACCGATGATTATGTCGCCGTTCTTACTTTCGCAGATACCATTCGCCTGTCTGTCTTTCAGAATGTTGTGCCATCCGAAATCCTTGAAACTGAGCGTTCTGGTATTGAGGCAGGAAACTCCATTAGAGGTTCCTATCCATAAATGACCTGTATGGTCGAGCGCCATGCTTCGCACCCAGTCGTTGCAGAGGAATCCTCTGTTGCCTCTTTGCTGCATATTCAGAACGGTAACCTTGCCGCTTTCCACATTATATATATATAGGCCTTTGCTGTATACAGAAATGTAAAGGTTGCCCTGTGCATCGTCGGTCATACAGTAGATGCCGGCACTGGTAAAGGTGAGTTTCTGCTGGTATGTACCTGTATGAGGGTTGTAGCTGTAGAGTGCGCTGCCATTGCTGATCCAGTAATCGCCACGTCGGTCTTTATAGATGATGCAGGTACCTGCAGGTGACTGAGGGTGGGCGATAATCTTGCCTGAAGCATCAAAACAGAATACGCCACTGTTCTGTACCGTACACCATGTTTCACCATTCTCGCCTTGTGCAATAGATGAAACGCTGCTGCCGATGATGTAGTTCTGTGCCGAAAAACTCCAACTGTTGAAAGCCTGCTGGCGCTGGTTGATCAGATACAGACCTTTCTTGTAGCAGCCTATCCAGAGATTGTTGTCCTTATCTTCGATGATATCGTTGACGAAGGCGGTAGCCAGATTGAAACTGCTGTTGCTGTTCTCCAACTGTTCTACCCTGTTGCTTCCCTTTCTGATCATGAGAACACCATGCTCAGAGGTACTGATATAGAGGTTGCCTTCGTGGTCGAAGGTAGCATTGTTGATGGTTACATTATTCTGATAACCGCCAAAGTCGTAGCCGGCATCAGCGATGCGACCTGTCCGGTAATCATAATAGACGATGCCGTACATGCAGACGATGAGCATGGCCTGCGGGCGATGCTGGATGAAAGCCACAGGTGCTCCGCATGGCGATTTGAAGTCTTTGCGCTGCACCTTGCCTTGTTTCTTGATGAAACGGGTAAAGGTGGAGAGGTGACTGCTCTGCCAGAGATAATGATGCTTATCTTCATAGATATGAGTAAAGAATACATCAGAATCGCGCTCAGCGTATTGCCTTTCCTGTCTGATAGAGAAAAGTTTTTCTGTTTCTTTCTGGGTATTTTGGTCTTTTACTGAATAGAGACCATATCCTGCTGTACCCAGCAGAATATCGCCATTGTGACTTTCTACCATTGAATAGATACGTGGCTTTCTGCCATCAGGAAACTGGAGACGGGCGAAGTCGTTCGTCTCATAATTATAGCGCATCAGTCCCTTGGCACAACCTATCCACAGATTACCTTTCTTATCTACCAGCAGGTCGGAGATAATGTTGTCGGTAATGGAGGTTGTGTCTTCTTCATTGTGCAGATAGTTGGTAAAGCGGTAGCCGTCAAACTTGCTGAGTCCGTATTCGGTTCCCACCCAGATATATCCGTATTTATCCTGCACAATGCAGTTGATGAGTGAACTGGATAGCTTGCCTGAAGTGAAGAGTTCACCACTGTCTGCCCATACCATGAGCGAGATGGCGATAGCGAAGAGTGCCGTGAGGCAATGTCTGATATGCTTCATATTTTCTGTCCGTTTTCTTGTTTAAATTAGGTTGTTACGGCTGCAAAAGTAACAAAAAACAATGAAAGAAACAAATTCTAATGCAACAAAATGTTTCGTTTCTTTTTGTTTCTTTATCTTTTTGTGCCCTTTTTGTAAGTATGAAACAAATAGAAAAGTAATGGTAACTATTAAATACCTGTTATTTCATTACTTATTAGTAAATTTGCATCGTCAACAACAATAGAAACATTAAAAGCAGCATAATAACAATGAATAAACAAGCAATCAAAATCTTATCGCTGGCGCTCGTATTGGCTGCGTCAAGTTCTGTAGCTTTTGCCCAGAAGGTATGGAAAGGATCTTGGGCTACTGCAGTGGAATGGACTGGTAAAGGAGATATGCCTAAGGAAAGTTTAAGTAACCGCTCTTGTCGACAGGTAGTTCATGTATCTTTTGGCGGAGAGGAACTCAGAGTGAAGCTCAGCAATGAGCAGAGTAAGGAACCGGTAGAAATCAAATCGGTGTATATTGCAGATACCGATGTGCCTTCTAACTGGGGCATCCATGCCAAGACCGTGAAGTATCTCAAGTTTAATGGCAAGAAGAATGTAACCATTGCTCCTGGCAAGGCTATCTTCTCTGATGATTTGAAATATGCCCTAAAGAGTGGACAGCGCCTCACGATTACCATTGATTATGGCAAGCAGACTCCAGTGAATGCAACATCTCATCGTGGTTCACGTACCACATCTTATATCGTAAGTAATGTGAAGGGCAAGGCGGTGAAACCTGCCGATGCTGCTTTCGATAAGCAGGAAAAGGCTGACCATTGGTATAATCTTTCAGCCATTGATGTGAAGACCGATAAGGCTACTCCTGTGGTGGCTGTCCTCGGAAACTCTATCACCGATGGTCGTGGTAGTACCACTAATCATCAGAACCGATGGACTGATTTCCTCTCGGATGCATTGAATGCAGAGAAACCATACGGCGTGTTGAATCTCGGTATCGGCGGCAACTGCGTGGTGCAAGGCGGATTGAGCGAACCGGCAATGAAGCGTTTCGACCGTGATATTCTGGGACAGGCAGGTGTGGATAAACTCATCATCTTCGAGGGAACCAACGACATCGGCTGCTGCGGCAGAAATTATGAGCATGTGACAGATACCCTGATTGCCTGCTACAAGGTGCTGATAGCGAAAGCCAAGGCAAAGGGAATCAAGGTGTATGGCGGAACCATCACCCCAACCAAGGGAAACGGATGGTATTCTTACTGGCATGAGGCGATGCGACAGACCGTGAATGAATGGATCAGAACGAGCGGTGCCTTTGACGAGGTTATCGACTTTGATGAGTTGACCCGCGATCCGAAAGACCCTCAGCGTCTGAAAGCAGAATATTCTGACGACTGGTTGCATCTTAATCCTAAGGGATATGAGGCAATGGGTAAGTTTGCTGCAGAGAAATTGAAGTAAATGTTATAAATGCACCTATATATAATAAGGTGTAATCTTAATGATTGGATAAAATATGGAACAGACAACAGTAACACAGGAATCTAAGGGATTCTACAAACTGAATTGGCTACAACGCATCGGATTCGGATCTGGCGACTTGGCACAAAACCTCATCTACCAGACCATCTGCATGTATCTGTTATTTTTCTACACCGATATCTACGGACTCAATCCGGGTGTGGCTGCCACCATGTTCCTGGTGGTTCGCTTGGTCGATGTACTCTGGGACCCGTTGGTAGGAACTTATGTAGATAAGCATAATCCACGTTGGGGTAAGTATCGCTCTTATCTCGTCCTGGCGGGTTTGCCACTCACCGTACTTGCCATCCTCTGTTTTTGGAATGGTATGGAAGGACAGACAGAAACCATCAAACTTATCTATGCCTATGTAACATACGTAGGCTTGTCTATGCTCTATACATTGATTAATGTGCCTTACGGAGCCTTGAACTCTTCGCTGACTCGCGATACAGACGAGATAACCATTCTCACCTCTGTACGTATGTTTATGGCAAATGTGGGTGGACTCTGTGTATCGGCAGGTGTTCCAATCCTGGTAGCCATGCTCGCAGCAGCCAAGGATCTCCCTATCGAAATGGCGCTATTTATGGGTTTGGGCTCTTTGCCATCTTTCATCTTTATGCCACTGGTTCCTGCCATCAAGAAAAAGGTGGGCAAGAAGAATATGTTCTACATCTTCCTCACCGTGGCTATCGTGGGTATGGCGATGCTTTATGTCATCAGCAAGATGGGACCTGTAAAGGAACATATCACGCTAGTTTATATCGCTCAGTTCATCAAGTCAACAGGTGTTATCGTGGCTACAGGATATATGTGGGCTCTGATTCCTGAGGTTATCTCTTTTGCAGAATATACCAGCGGCAAGCGTATTGCCGGCATTGTCAATGCCTTGACCGGTATCTTCTATAAGGCAGGTATGGCTCTGGGTGGTGTGGTACCTGGTGCCGTTCTTGCATGGACCGGTTATCAGGCAGCTGCAGCTCAGGAGAGTAACTCACTTCCTACTGACAGTAATGCCTGGTTTGTTGCCATGCTGATTTTTGCCCTGGTAGGTTTCGCCCTTCTGGTATTCTGCTTTACCCAGACCAAGGAGCGTGTGGTAATGGATGAGAAGGAAACCAAGAATGTTAAGGTGAGCGACCTGTGGACAGAATTCTTCCACAACCGTCCGCTCCGTATTGTGGCGCTCTTCTTTATCACCGCCTTCGCCATGATGTCGGTAGGTAATGCTGCCGGTGCTTACTTCATGAATGATCTGGAGCAGCAGACTCCTCTGGCACAGGAAGGTATCCGTTGGCTGGTATGTGTGATTCCTGCCATCTTGCTGGGCTTGGCGATGTTCATCATCTCTAAGTATGAGTTGACCGATGAGGTCATCGACGACATCAACAAGAAGATTGAAGCTCGTCATCAGGAAGAAAAATAAGATTGAATCAAAAATTATATAATCATATAGAAGGAGAGAATCCCTGTATTCTCAAATTCTGGAAAACAAGTGTACAATGAAGAAAATTTCAACTTTTGCCTTGGGCTTGATGCTTGCTTCTGCAGCTTTTGCCCAGAAAGGCAATAATACGACAATCCCAACATTCCAGGAAGCTATGGGTAAGTACTTCCTGGTAGGTGCAGCCATTAATACAGCTTTGCCTAATGGACAGGATCCTGCCGCTGAAGAGGTGGTGAAGAAACAGTTCAATCAGGTGGTTGCCGAGAACTGTATGAAGGGCGAGGTAAATCATCCGGAGGTGAATCGCTTTGATTTTACCGATGGGGATAAACTGGCTGACTGGGCAGAGAAGAACGGCAAGACCTTGATTGGTCATTGCCTGGTTTGGCATTCTCAGCCACCTAAGTGGATGTTTACCGATGCTAAGGGTAATCTGGTAAGCCGGGAAGTACTTATCGGCAGAATGTATAACCACATCATGACCGTGGTTACTCATTATAAAGGTAGAGTAAAGGGATGGGACGTTGTGAACGAGGCTTTCGAGGATGATGGTTCTTACCGCAAGTCTTTGTATTATAAGATTATCGGTCCGGAGTTCATCGAGTTGGCTTTCCGCTTTGCTCATGAGGCTGATCCAAACGTAGAACTCTACTACAATGATTATTCTACTTCGAAGCCAGCCAAGCGAGAGGCTATCTGCAAACTGGTTCGCGATTTGAAGCGAATATCATTGAGAACCATGATCAGCCAAGAGGAGCAAGTCTGTTTATCCCAGAAGAAGATTATGGATTTTACAGCTTATCAGCACTTGCAACGATCATTTTCTGTGAGAGAGGTCTGCCTTTCTTATATCAGGGACAAGAGATTGGGATGAGCAATCGTCGATGGCAATATGATGAATTTAATGATCTGGAAACGATTAATCAGTATCAGATCGCAGTGAAGGCAGGAATGTCCAAAGAACAGGCATTGGAGATCGCAGGACATCACAGCAGAGACAATGCGAGAACACCAATGCAATGGAGTTCGGAAGAAAATGCAGGATTTTCAAAAGGGAAACCTTGGATGCCAGTTAATGAAAACTATAAAGTGGTGAATGTCGCAGAAGAAGAAAAAGAATATGGATCGATCCTGAATTTTTACAAGAGACTGATCGCATTTTATAAATCAGAAGAATATAATGAGATACTAACATATGGGGATTTCAGACCAATGTATGAAAAAGAAGATCATATTTTTGCATACAGCAGGTCTTATGGATGTCGGAAACTGGTATTGATCTGTAACTTCAGTTCTAAGGAAAAAGATATTGAATTATCGGAAGATTATGAAAATGTTGTATTTGTGAATTATGAACAGACAACTGTCATTGGAAATACGTTAAAAATGAAACCTTATGAATGTGTTATTTATGAGATGTAGATTAAAAAAGAATCATGAACGATCAGGATT
>OQVO01000195.1_pt1 | contig 20066 bp, 16 predicted proteins | sample 1691511 | NCBI WGS metagenome assembly OQVO01 (sample SAMN03418254, study PRJEB22391) | human gut metagenome | biome: human-gut; feature: organic feature; material: feces | host: Homo sapiens | place: Tanzania | collected 2013-01 | reverse complement strand
TAATTTTTTTGCTAACGGGGAGAAAACGGTGGCCAAAATAACTTTTATAGACTTGTTTGCTGGTATCGGTGGATTTCATTTGGCGTTTCATCATTGTGGTGCAAAATGCGTGTTTGCATCCGAATGGGATAAGTTTGCCAGAAGAACTTATGAATATAATTTCAGTAAAATCGAACCAACATTATTTAACAAGGGGCGTTTTGCTGGTGATATAACAAAAATTGACGCAAAAGATATTCCTGATTTTGACATTTTAACTGGCGGTTTCCCTTGTCAGCCATTCTCACAAGCTGGATTAAAAAAGGGGTTTAACGAAACTCGTGGAACATTATTTTTTGACATCGCAAGAATTTTGAAAGAAAAACAACCGAAAGCATTCTTTATAGAAAATGTTCGTGGCTTGTTAAATCACAATAATGGTGAAACGTTTGCTACCATCAAAAGAATAATTGAAGAATTGGATTATTCCTTCTTTTATAAAATAGTTTTCGCATCTGATTTCGGCGTTCCACAACACAGACCCAGATTATTTATGGTTGGATTCAAAAATAAAAATATTGATTTTAAATTCCCAGAGCCAAAGGAATTAAAAACAACACTGAGCGACGTGTTCGGTGGCTACGTAGATAGAAAAATTGGATACACTCTGCGTGTTGGCGGTAGACACTCTGATATAACAGACCGCAGAAATTGGGATACATATTTAGTTGATGGAAAAATTCGTCGTTTGACAGCCAAGGAAGGATTAAAAATGCAAGGTTTTCCAGATACATTCGCTTTCCCTGTATCAGAAGTGCAAGCAATGAAACAACTAGGAAATTCTGTGGCGGTTCCTGCAATTGAAGCTGTGGCTGATGAAATAATTAAAATATTAAAGGCAGAAGAATGAGTTTAACGGCAAACAAAGGGGAATGGTCAGAATTATATGTTTTATATAGTTTGTTTGCAGACCACAAAATTCCCGCAGCAGATAATAATTTACATCCCACAAATCGGTTTTATCGGTTTTTAAAAATTTTTAGGGAAGACGAACCTAAACGACCGCTGGTTTATGACCTTGAAAATGATAACGAAGTTATTATTCGTGGCGGTGGACAGTATAAAAGCATTTCCACGATAGGTTTATCTGCAAAAACAAAACGCATTTTTGATAAAATTAAAGAAGCGACAGATGCTACTTTTTCGGTATGGGAAGCAGAAGCACTCATGAAAGAGTTTTTATTAACCAAAATTAAAGCAAATTCATCAGAAAAATCAGATTTAGTCGCAACAATTAAAGATGATATTGTGTCTGAGACAGACCCATATGGTTTTTCTATCAAATCACAAGTTGGTGGGGCCTCAACCCTATTAAATGCCAGCAGTAGCGGCACGAATTTTATTTATAAAATTTCAGATTTTCATGGTGATAAAGACCAAATAAATGCCATTGATACACGCAGCAAAGTTCGAGACAGATTAAAATCGATATTGCATACAGGTGCAAGATTGGATTTTGTTGGTATGACCAGTAATGTTTTTAAAGAAAATTTACGCACGGTTGATTCTATATTGCCAAATATTGTTGCACAAATGCTGTTGAATTATTATTTGGGAAATGGTGCAACAATGGACAGTCTATGTGATTTGATTGCATTAAATAATGATTTCGATTTAAATAAAATTCAAATCATGTCCAAAGTAAAAAATTTTTTAAAAATAGTTGCTCTTGGTATGGTGCCACAAACACCATGGAATGATAGGTTGTCTGCTTATGGCGGGTACATTGTTGTTAAAGATGACGGTCAATTAGTTTGTTATCATTTATATAACGAAGATGCATTCAAAGATTATTTATTTAATAATACAAAATTTGATACTCCTAGTAGCACCCGTCATAATTTTGGAACGATTTATAAACACAATGGCGGACTATTTATAAATTTGAATTTACAAATACGGTTTGTGCGCTGAAAATATAATTATATATGATTAAATAATATAAATATAACTAACTTGGTATAATTTATTGTGTTTTTGGTATTATTGGGTGTGCAAAACACTGTGATGCTGTGTGCTAATAATTGTCAATAAAGCGTAGTCGCCAATCGGCTGGCCTTTTTATAAAAAAACCGCGGGTGACCGCGGTAATTCTGGTGCCAGTTGTCGGACTTGAACCAACGACCCTCTGATTACAAATCAGATGCTCTACCAGCTGAGCTAAACTGGCAACGGGCTTTACTATACATGGTTCGGAAAATAATTTCAAGTCTAAAAATCATAAATTGCTTGATTTTATGCAATAACCGTAAAAAATATATGTCAAAGGCAAAATTATGATTAAATTACCAGAATTATTGGCCCCAGCAGGCACATTGGACGCGTTCAAAACCGCTATTTTATATGGGGCTGACGCAATTTATGCTGGGTTGCCGGGCTTTTCAATGCGTGCGCGTGCAAAAATCACCACTGATGAAGTCCGCCAGGGCATAGAACTGGCGCACGCGGCCGGGAAAAAGGTTTATTTGGCGTTTAACCTGTTTGCGCACGAACGCGAGTATGCAAATATGAAACGCGTCAGTGAAATAATAAACTATCTGGCCCCTGATGCGCTGATTGTTGCTGACCCAGGTGTTATGATGTGGGTGCGCGATCATCACCCTGATATGCCGATACACGTGTCAACCCAGGCGAATATTTGTTCTGCGGCGTCGGTCAAATTCTGGCAAAACGCAGGTGCCAGTCTGTGCGTCCTGGCGCGTGAGGTTCCGTTCGCAGAATTTCGTGAAATCCGTGCCGCCTGCCCAGATGTTGGGCTGGAAATTTTTGTTCACGGCGCAATGTGTATGAGTTATTCTGGCCGTTGCCTGTTGTCCAACTTTATCACCGGTCGTCCGGCCAATCGTGGGGCGTGCGCACAACTGTGCCGATGGAAATACGATGTTATTTTGCGCGAAACAGAATCTGGGATTGAAATGCCGATAACCGAAGATGAACGTGGCGCGTATATTATGAATTCGCGCGATTTGTGTTTGATGCCGCGCCTGGCTGAGATTATTGCCGCGCATCCTGATTCGTTAAAGATAGAGGGGCGCAATCGCAGTGAATACTATGTCGGTATGGTGACAAATGCGTATCGGTGCGCGATGGACGCGTATGCGGCGGACCCTGATAATTTTGACCCGGCGCCATTTATGGCGGAACTAAATAAACTGGAATCGCGCGGTTATACCACGGCGTTCTTTGACGGGAATTTGGGGGCGGACGCGCACGATTATGAAACAACGCGGTCAACATCTGACTGGCACGTCGCAGGGGTTGTGACGGCAACTGATTCAGAAAAAATCACGTTAGAATTACGAAATGAAATTCGCGCCGGGACAGAAATTACATTTGTTGTGCCGGGGCAAATCAGTGGCGTGACAATTTCGTTGCCACAAATCATAAATGCAAAAAATGGTGACGCATTGCCCAAAATGTCGGCCGGCCAGCACAACAGCATTGTGATTCCGCATTCGTGGATTTCCCCAGAATCGTGGGAAAAAATTGTTCCATACGTTTTGGCATACCAGCATAAATAAATTTTGCAAGAAAAAGATTTCTTTGACATTATTCCCAAAATGGGTATACCCTGGTGAACGTTCGTATCATAAAAGCGCACTGTTGCCAATAATGGGCGGTGTGGATATGAACCCCAGTCTTGCCAATAATGGGGGCTGTGGCATTTCATCACAACGAAGGAGTTATTTGATGAAAAAATCTGTAAAGTTTGCAGTTGCGGCGTCTGTATTGACTATGCCTGCGATGGCTGCGAACGTTCCGGGCCAGTTGTATTCAACGGTCCACAATATGGAAAATCCGTTGTATTTGCCAGAACAGAATATGTTCTATTCCAAATTGTCCAACGGTATTATGTTAAAGGTTGCCGATAATTCATGGGCACACCGCGAAAAAAATCACGACGGTGGATTTGAATTTCCGATTGTTCGTGTCCAAGAAGAAATGGGATACGGCATTACCGATCGTTGGGTGGCGCATTTTATGTTGCAATATACCCACGACAACGATATTGGCCGCACCGGTTTGTCGGGTGGACGACTGGGCACAACATACCGCATTTTGAACCTGTATAACGGGTTTGTATGGGACGTGTATGGCGACATCCATTTGGGCGGCGTCGGTGAAATGCGCGGCACATATAACGTCAAGGGTAGTTTGCAGCCCACAGGCAATGTGTATGGCGTGTTTGACTATGACAACTATTCCGACGGTATGTGGGGATTCCACGCCGGGACCAAGTTCGGTCACGTTTGGGATAAATTGACATTACAGGTCTATGCCGAAGTTTTACGCACATTTGCCGATGACAACAATATGATACGTGTTGTCGGTGATACGAAACCATTGCCTGGTATGCCGTCAGGACCCATGTCTGTAATGTCAACCGCGACGCAACTGGCAATGTTTGGTGCGCCAAGTCAGATTTCTGCAAAGATTAAGGGCTATACTGATTTCAGTGCCGGTATCAATGGATTCTATCAGTTTTCTGACCGGTGGAGCACGGGCGGCTGGTTCAAATTCAATCGCCATTCGGACAAGGGCGTTGAAAAAATCACCAGCGATATTCCAGCCCAGTTGCAGACTTTGAAACTGAAACTGGAAGACCAGTTGGCCGATATGGAAGACGGCTGGGACGAATACGTTATCGGTATTTCTGTTGCAAACCAGTTGACAGACAATACCCAGGTGGCACTGTATGGCGAATACACATTTGACGACTCGCATCGTAAATCTCAAAATGGGACCGATGTCAAGGCAGAAATGGGCGTTCGTTTGAACTTTACGTTCTAGGGTCTTGGATAATAAAAACAACAAAATATATTGGACTAAATCCCGCCTGGTGCGGGATTTTGTTTTATACTAAATGCTTTTATGGGGACGATTTTTATGATATAATATGCTAAAAAGAAATGGGCGATTATATGAAAAAAATTAGTGTTTTTGCCGTTTTAACGGGCGTGCTGGCGGCATTGCCAATTTGCGCGGACGCGGCGTATCCTGTGTACCAGGCGGCGTATCCGACCAATGTGGTCGTGCCATCATACCAGGCAACCACCCCCCAGGGCCAGGTTATGTACTTGCCATCGGCAAACAGTCGTGTTGTAAATACAAATCAAAATGTTGTGCAACAACAGGCCGTTGTCCGAAACAACGCGGCCCAGCCAACGCGTATCACGGGCCAGTTGCCACGTGTGGGGTCCAGTGCGACAAATGCCGGGCGTCAATATTACCAGGCGTCTGACTATGAACGTTTGGCGGACAGTGGGTTGTATATTGGCATATCGGCCGGATATTCAGCCAGCATTGATGGCGGAATGGACGCTGATTATACAAACGAAGAAAACGCATTTGTTGTCCCGGGCGCGTTCAAACGGGCGGATTTTGATTCTGATTCTGTGATTCCGTTACAGTTATCTGTTGGCGCAGCAATCAATAATGATGTGCGTGTTGATTTTTCTTATTTACGTTATTCGGGTCTTGGGTATGCCAAAATGGTTCAGACTGCTGATGGCACAGGTAATTATGTCGATGCCCAGGTCAGCGGTGGTGCAATTACATCAAATACAACGATGTTGAACGTGTATTATAATATTGATTCATACACAGGTTATTTGGCCGGTGGGGCATTGCGTCCGTATATTGGTGCCGGCGTTGGTATTTCATTGAATACAATCGCAGACTATATTGTTTATGATAAAACATTTTATTCTGAAATGGAACCGTCGGCGGCGGGTGCTGGTGACTTGACGGGTATTTCTGATATTTATGCGTATCACAATGGTGGCACAAGTGAGCAGTTTGCATTTATGCTAGAAGGTGGTCTGACCACAGAAATGGATGGCGGTATTAAATTGGATTTCTTTGTTCGTTATGCCAATCTGGGCAAGGTAAAAACATCGGGCAGTATCGTTGTGTCCCAGACAGAATGGCTGGGGGACGGTGCCGGTGGTGAATATCAGGCCCCATACGACAGTGTGTTCCATTATACCAACTGGTATGAAAGTGGTCGCCTGAGTATGATTGATTTGGGCGTCCGGGCAAGACTGCAATTCTAGTGACACAAGGGTGCAGGGGAGAGAGAATGAAATTTAATTATTATCTATTATCTATGCTCTATGCTCTATGCTCTGTCCCGGCGGACGCGGGTGTCCGTGTCGGCAATGCGTCGCGCAGTTATGCATCGGGCTATCAACAGGTAAATGCCCAGCGTGAACAAATGGCGATGGCGTCCCAGACACCGATTGCAACGACGGCGTCGGCAGATGCAGAAACAAATTTGCCAGTGCGTGTCGCAAATGCTGATTTGGCGCAAAAATTGTCGCGCGGTGAAATCGACAATCGCACAAATGTTGCGCGTCTGGAATCGTGCGCGATGATTTATCCTAATGGCGAATTTGCGTGGGATACACCGACAGTTGGTCGTGGCGCAGGGGGGGGGCAGACATGTGTCGCGGTCATTGAACTGCGCGGGGCAAATATGGGCGCAAATGGCACTGACGCCGTGTTTGCGCGGGCAAATCTGGCCGCGGGCGACGCGTTCAAGTGCAACATTTCTGAATTCCCTGAAAATTCATATACAGTCGCGGCGGGGCAGATTGTGTTTCCTGCAGATGCAGAGCCTACCAAAGATGACGTTGTGCGCGTCATGAACCAAGAACAAAAACAAAACGCAGGTTTGAAAATTGCGGCGGGAACAATTGTCGCGGCAGTTGCTGGTAATATGGCCGGCAAGAACGAAGTCGGTCAAGAAGGACTGTTGGGGACTGGTAAGCACAAGACCCAGAGCACTGTTGTCGGTGGTCTGACCGGGGCAGCGATTATGACGGCGAATACATATGGGGGCAAGGTTGTCGGCGATACAGTGTTATCCGCTGGTATCAACGCGGCTGCGGGCGGTATGATTGGGAACATTATGGCAACGGGGGATTCTGTGTTGCGCATAGAAGACTGTAAAATAAACGGCGTTTCAAATTCCTGTCTGTGGGGTATGATTGTCAGCAGCTCGTCATTAGACAACAAACAAAACGCATATTTTAATATCAGTGACGGCAAAACAACAATTATTTGTGACGGAAAAGATGCAAATTGCAAAACCCAAGAGTTGATATCTATCCGATTGGACGCATATAAAGACCAAGATATAGAAGAGATTACTGAACAGCAATTTGAAAAAATCAGAAATGACAGCAGTTTGGCATTTTACTATAATCCTGCGACAAACAAAATGGCAAATGTCGGCGATGCGTCTGGGGGTATCTATGCGAAAATTGCCAGTGCTGGTATTCCGGGTCGTCGAATTGCGGCGATGATACCAGATGTGCGCGACAAAACATTTGGTATGAAAAAAGCAGATTGGCGCAAATGGAAAAGTGAACATAAGACTGCCAAGATTTATGGTCGCACTGCCAAGGGCGAGGCGTATGATTTACCAGAATATAATACAAAAGGTGGCCAACAGACTCAGTATTCAATCGATGATTTTTATCCGGTTATGTTGGACGCCAGCGATGGTGGCATCGTTGACTTGGGAAACAAGGCGCGTTTAAAAAGCACACTGATTGGTGCCGGTGCTGGTGGCGCATTGGGCGCATTTTCGGGATATCAGGGGGCCCAGGATGACGTTGAAAGTCGTTGGGTTGCCGCAATGCGCGAATACAAGGATTCTTTGCAAAAGGTGTATTGTGTCACGGGCTCGCGATTCTTGGGATATTATAACGACCAGGTTGTGATTCCAACCTTGTCAGACCAGTAATTAAAAATGTCCGCCCAAGCGGACATTTTTTTGTTTTTAAGTCGTCATAAACAAAAAAACGCGCCTGGGGCGCGCTTTTTATCCGTTGATGATTTCGGTCACGCGATGCGGAACATCGGCGATGGCAATGCGTTCTTGGCGCATATCGTCGCGATGACGCAGGGTTACTGTGCCGTCTTCCAGTGTTTGGTGGTCAACCGTTATGCAAACCGGTGTGCCAATTTCGTCGTGACGACGATAGTTCTTGCCGATGTTGCCAGAATTTTCCAGTTCAATACGGCCAATGTGCAACGCACGCAACGAATTTTCAATGTCGCTTGCCGTCTGAACTAATTCTGGTACATTGCGTGCCAGTGGAATAACCGCGGCCTTGACCGGGGACAATTTCGGTTTCATTTTCAATACTGTGCGTGTTTTGCCGTCTGGCAATGTTTCTTCGGCGTATGCTTCCAGCATTACGGCCAGCATAGCGCGATTTACGCCCATTGCAGTTTCAATAACAAATGGGATAAAACTTTCGCCACTTTGTGGGTCAGAATACGCCAGTTTCACCGTGCTGTCGCGGTTTTCCATAACGTGCGCCGCGATTTTGAATTCGTTTTGCGCCTTGGTATGTGACCCCAGGTCAAAGTCCTGGCGATTGTGGACACCTTCTACCTCGTCAAAGCCATCTGGGAACGCGTATTCAATATCGCCGGCTGCCTTAGCATAGTGAGCCAGTTTTTCGTGCGGTGTAAAGCGTAATTTATCCGCCGGAATTCCCAGCGCATCTATCCACCACGCCATACGTGTTTTTTTCCAGTATTCAAAGTATTTTTCGTCATCGGCCGGATTTACAAAATACTGCATTTCTGCCTGTTCAAATTCGCGCATACGAAATACGAACCCACGTGGGGAAATTTCATTACGAAACGACTTGCCGATTTGGGCGATGCCGAATGGCAATTTGTGTGGGCATGCGTCCAGAACATTTTTGAAATTCACATACGTTGTTGTCGCCGTTTCAGGGCGCAGGTATGCGTTGATTGCGCCGTCAGCGGTTGCCCCAATAGACAGCCCCATCATCAGCTGGTATGCGCGTGGGTCGGTTAAATCCGTGCTGCCACAATTATCGCATTTTGTTTGGTCTTTCATTTTATCCTGGCGCATGCGAGCACCGCATTTTTTACATTCAACCAACGGGTCAGAAAAACTGCCTTCGTGCCCAGAATATTTCCACATCAGACGATTTGAAATCAATGCCGCGTCCAGTCCTTCTATGTCGTTGCGCGAATAAATCATCGCGTTCCACCACGCGTTCTTGATATTCTTCATCAATTCAACACCGTATGGGCCGTAATCGTATGCACCGCCAAGGCCACCATAAATTTCAGAACCTGTGAAAATAAAACCGCGTCGCTTGCACAGTGCGACAATATCATTTACTGACTTTGCTGGCATTTTTGTCCTTTATTTTTAACGCAACAATTATTATACGGTTTTTGCATATTTGCAACAAAAAGAAACGGGGCCATTGCCCCGTTTGTATTATTTATATGTTTTACTGTGCATCGGGGGCAATTGCCGCAACAGGGCACACTGCCGCACATGTCCCACACGAAATGCATTTTGACGGGTCAATTACGCATTTGCCGTCTGGGCCGGCGCTGATTGCGCAAACCGGGCATGCGCCCATACACGTGTGACAACCAATACATTTAGTAGGGTCTATTTTATAAGCCATTTTTTCTGTCCTTAGTGTTTTGTTAGTTTAAATTAGTCGCGGTTAAACAAACTCAGCAAATACTGGAACATTGCGATAAACGAGATATACAGATGCAATGCCCCCAATACAGCCAGTTGATTTCTTTGATGCTCGTCGCCACCGGCTGCATATGCGTTTTTCAAATTCTGCATATCATACGCAGTGAACAGCGCGAACACCAACACACCAATCAAACACACAATTGTGCCAAATGTGCCACCAACGATTGCCGGCCATATAAACGACGCCAGTCCGACCAAGATTAGACCAATCATACCCATCATCAGGAATATGCCCAAGAACGACAGGTTCTTGACGGTTTTATATCCGAACAACGCCATGCACGCGAACATAATCGCCGCCAGCACGAATGCCGCCAATATGGTCAGTGGATTATTTGTGATTGCAACAATCAACAGTGGTGTCATCACAATACCAACCAGCGCAGCATAGATGAACAACAATGCCGCGGCCTTGGCCGGTTGCATTGAAAATACGCGCACCTGGGCCCAGATGGACAATGCCAATCCGCCGAACATCAAAATATAATACAGCGGTGACAAACCAGTTGCCGTAAACAGCATACCCCACAATGGTGTTGCCATTGTAATAAACGCCGCCAGTGCTGTCACCCCAACTGCGCCGAACATCAACGCAAATATGCGTTTCAGATACAGGTCAATGCCACTGGCACGAACCATAGTTTCAGATTTTTTTGCTATCATAACTTTCTCCTTGTTATTTGGTAAATATATAATACAATGAATTCGTAAATTCAAGAACAATAATGGGGGTTTGTTATGTTAAAACCAAAAAAATTAGATACATTCGCTAACGACAAATCGGCTATTTACAATAATCTAAGCGCGGATTTAAAGCGTGCACAGAAACAGCTGGAAGAGAGAATCAAAATGCGGGACGAAAAGGGTATTAAACGTCTACAGGAAATTATCAATAACCTGAACCAGACCCTGGATGCTCGTGTAAAATAATCTATATGTCAAACAAAAGGTTGTTATAATGGATGTTATTTATGATGGTGGTTTGCCACGTAACGGCGGTTCTTCCAGGGCCGCAGATGATGAATATATTGCGTCACAGAATTTTGCATTTTTTGCTAATCGTATTCGTGTGTTGAATACATTGTGTGGGTTAGAGCAAAAATTAGTAGATTGTAAAGAACAGTTGGCTGTGTGGCAGAAAACTGCGTCTGATGATGTCAAAAGAATTGCCAAAATGCAAGAGATTATCAAGAATCTGGAACAAACTCTTGGTTGTTCGCCTGTATATCAGGCAATGTTGTCAAGACGTAATCAGCAAGTTAAATAAGAAAAATGGCAATCGTTCTGAATCCAATTTCGCCGGTGGCATTTTCGGTGTTCGGGCTTGATATCCGGTGGTATGCGCTGGCCTATGTGGCGGCGTTTATCGCTGGGTATTTTTTGTTCCGTTGCCTGATGCGCCGTGCCGACAGCCAGATAAAACTGGATAAAAAGCAACTAGACGATTTGTTGACAGCGGTAATCCTGGGGGTAATCCTGGGGGGGCGATTGGGATATGTGTTGTTCTATAATCTGCCGTTCTTTTTGGCGCACCCGTTGGAAATATTCGCGGTGTGGCACGGCGGGATGAGTTTTCATGGTGGTCTGTTGGGGGTGATTATCGCGACGTTTTTATTCGCGCACAAATTGCATAATGCCCCAGATTCTGGTATCAGTGGCGGAACGTATAACATCGCGTTTCGCATACTGGATTTGCTGGCAATCGTGACGCCGATTGGGTTCTTTTTCGGCCGCATCGCTAACTTTATTAATATGGAGGTTATGGGGCGTCCAACTGATATCCCGTGGGCGGTTGTGTTCGCCGGTGAATCATTGATTCCCCGTCACCCCAGCCCGTTATACGAGGCCGCCACCGAGGGCATATTATTATTTGCGTTTATGTATTGTCTGTATCGTTTTACTGGGTTGCGTCGTTATGCCGGGGCCTTGGGCGGAATGTTGGGAATGGGATACGCGGTTGCGCGCATATTCTGTGAACAGTTTCGCGCACCTGATGTCCAGATTGGCTTTTTGACCAGTTGGGGGCTGACGATGGGGCAGTTATTGTCGGCAATAATGTTTGTCGCCGGCGCAACGATTTTTACAGTTGCAATACGTAAAAAATAAATATAGAATATACGCGCACAGTTGCCAAAACTCGTGCCACAAACAAAACCGCAGGTTTGAAAGACCGGCGGATAAAATGAAACAGTTTCGGATGGGTGGCAGAGCGGTCGAATGCGACGGTCTTGAAAACCGCTGAAGGGGCAACTCTTCCGGGGGTTCGAATCCCTCCCCATCCGCCAGAGATAAAAACCACCATGCATAGGGTGTTTTTTATCACTTTTGCACGAATCAGCGGAAATTATGAGTAAAATACAACCTGTGGTTGAAGTGTGCGGTGTGGGGCGCATGGCGGTGGGGCAAATGGGACGATGACAATATTTTGATTTTTTGTATTTTTTAATAAAGCGTAATTGGAAAGATTGCCAAATCGTTGCGTTTTTACCATTGATTTAAGTATGCGTTTATGCAAAAATGAACTTGAATTCAATGGGGTGGCTATGGTTGAAAATAAATACCGTTTTCCGGTTAAACGTATTGGTAATGAAAGGTCGCCCAAATTGGTTATCCTGTTGTGCAATCCCGGTAAAAAACCGAAACACTATAAACGTCTGTCTGATTATACTATGTCATTGGATGGTTGCTATATGGACACAGGAAATAAATTTTCTGTGGTCCGAGAATACGAAGAGTGGTGGGACGGAATTTTAACAATTACAGATGCGTTTGGTATTCCCGACACAAAAATATTAGCGTTGGAATTTTATCCATACCATACGGAAAGTTCTGCAGATATCCCAAAATATAACCAGTGGGATGATTATGCAAAATCAGCATTAAATGAAAACATAAAAATACTGGAAAAGTGCGTTAGTAAAAACATTCCAATATTCGGCTATTATTATGGTAATTGGATGGGGCTGGAACGCGTCAAAGAATTGTTGCGAAATTATCCAGGTTTTTATAAAAGCAAAAATTGCCAGGGCACAGCACCAAAATTAAAAGAACTTAGAAATTTTTTGGAACAACTGAGACAAAATAATAACTAGGTGTGACTGTGCCACAGAATAATAAATCTTTGCCAGTATGGTGTTGTGATCAAGGTCGCTACCATGACGTTGGGTTAGATTTTCCGTATTCAATAATTCACAAAATTGATGATACAGATTACCTGACCGGTGGTGCGGGTGGCGCATTGGCAGAATGGCGCGTTTTTGATGATAAAGAAAGTTTGGTGTATTTCTTTGCTGTTTTAATGCGTTCCAAGGTTCTTGTTCCAGTAAATTTTTTGCCATCACGTGGGCGACCAAATAGTATGGCAATTATACATGCCAAAAGTGGTGAATTGGATACACGTATAGAATATGCAGATATCGGTGCGGTAGACTTATTGCCGGATGTCAAAGATGCGAGCGAAATACACCAGCGTTTCCTGGCAGTGTTTACATCTGTGCGAGAAATTAGTCATAGTTCTGATGGAACTGTATACTTGTATATTGAATTTAGCTATGTATATGACTGGCTCAAAAAACACCACACAGATTTAGATTGCATTGCGATTGATTTATGGGGCAGATATTTTACACCGTTTGATGCCAACAAATTTATAGAAGTGGCAGATGAGGTTAAGCGTGCGGAAATGGAATATTCGGGCAAAAATCTAATTCATGATTTGCGCATGGCCAGCCTTAACAAACATGTGCCAAAATCACGAAAATATCGGCATAACGATGTTTCATTATTATTTCGCACCGAATAACCTGAGCTTATCACAGCCCCGAACCTAATTCCCATTGGATTCGCAACGAATTTTACTGTAAAAAACTAGTTAAATCAAGTTTATTGTTGGGGAAATGTATTGAATTTGAAGTCGTGTTGTGCTAATACTAAAAAAAATATTTACATAGCATGGTAAAAATTAGAAAAAAGAAATCTTTTAGAACAAAAGTCAAAGTAGTTGCAAATCGTACAATTACAAATTTGTGCGAAGGCCTGTCTTTTACAAACGAAAATTTCAAAGATTTTTTAAGTATGTCGCTTTATAGAATTAAGTCTTTCGGGTATTACTTTGCCCCAAGTACAATTCGTTTTAAACTTATGACGTCGGTAAAATTTTTGAGGATAAGAAAACATCTTTACACAGATCCCATCTTTCGAATAAAACGATTTTTCTTTGGGTTAGCAAGATATATAAAGGATGCTAAGGGCGATACAGTTTTATATTTTAAAGAAATATTTCTGAGGCATTGGAAACTTACACTTTTTACCTTTGTGGTTTGTTCTGGAGTTTTTCTTTTAGACTATCAAGGAACTATAAAGATTGGGTTGGTGACGCTTGCACACGAATTGATTAATTCTCCCAATCAGAAAAAGTTATTTGATTTGTACGTTGGTCTTGCAGGAACTATTGGAACATTTCTTGGGTTGTACTTTACTGCGGCATCAATTATTGCCCAAACCATTTATGCGAAGGTTAACGGAGAAATAGGTAAACTGTTAACTTCAATACGCCTATCCAATATATACGTAAAATCCATAATTGGGTTAATGGCAATTTTATTAATCTCTATATTTATGATGGTTCAGGGTATAAAATTAGGTGTATGGAATTTCTATCTTGTCGCTATATTTAGCTTTATATCACTTATTTCGTTTTGGGAGTTGGCTTTCTATATATTCATGTTTTTTAATCCCGCAAACATTATTTCTAAATACATATACCCAAGTATTCAAAAAAATATAAATCTAGTCACAAATTCATCATTATATAAATATGACGCTAATTTTCAGAGCCATTTATGCAAAATTACAAATGATACGTTTAATACATATGATAATATTGTTGAATTTGCTCTTAACCAGAATTTATTACAAACAAATGTTGTTATTGATATAATTAACCAAGCGTTTGTATCAATGTCAAATTATGTTGCCATCAAATCAAAAATACCAACGAATAGTTATTGGTTTCCAGAAACCTATCAATTCAAAAAGTATACATCGGCCAGTTTTAGTGATATTGAACTATCACGAAAAACCGGAACAGGATTCATGCCGGCTACAGTTCATGACACAATGTGGGTAGAAGAACGTTTTATTCAGATTATAAATCGTTGTTTAGAAAAATTGTTTGAGAAAGGAAAATACAAATTATATTACAGTGTAATACTACAGATTAGCCAGTATGTGAAATGGTTAAATGCAAACAGCAAAACAGATGAAGTTTTCTTTATTCTAGACAAAATATATAATCCTTTTTCGGTCAACTTTGTAAGTAAATCTTCGGATAAATTTTATACATATATTGCTGACGCCTATATGTCAATTTATGTTGATTTAGCGCTTTCTTTTAACACAAATAGTAAACAAGGAATTGAGAAAATCACTATAAAAAAGATTATGAAACGCGAATTTATTCATAATTCTACGAATTTGCCTAATTCTCTCAAAAAAGTTATGGAAGATTTACATAATCGGTTGTGGTTTGAAAGCAAAGTTGAAGGAATCATAAAAACCCCAGATTGGCATATACAAAACTTGTTAATTGAAAATTGCTTAGAGTTCACAAAACAATGGTACAAAGATATAATCTCTCGTGTATCTAAAATCATATATGACTATTCGGAAGATGAATTTATAAAGAATAATTCCGACATATCTGTAGCAATATTTAATAGAGCATATGAATTTTACCATAAGCTTCATAACTCATTGGAGACAAGCAAGAAAGATTTCCAAGATGATAATGCTTTTAAATTAGTGCAAAGACAATTAGAGAATATAAAGAATCAATTGCTTAGACTAGTTATAAAAATATCGCCATATATTAAGCCTACAGATGGGAAAACTCCAGATCATTTGGGGTTTGTTTATATAACACTGCATGAAGAATTATTGAATATAATTTTTGAAGAGAAAACAGAGAATGATGATATCGTGGGCGATCTATTACGTACAATGGCTCATGTAGTTGAGATGCAAATACAAGATATAGGTGAAGATGTAATTAATCTAGTCAAATCTGGGAGGCCGATCGTACTTATTCATAATAATATGAATTGGTATTTATCCAAAGTTGAAATGTTTTGTGCTGAATTAATGGATTTGTCTGGATACATTTTTCTTTTTGATGATATATACGAAAATAAAAATCTTAAATTACAAATTATCCCTGTGTGGGAGTCTATTATAGAAAAACTAGGAATAAAGACTTTAATATCTCAAATTAGTTCTTACAAGAGACCTACATTGTCAACGGCAAAGTGGAGTGTTTTTGATAATACCTTGCAAACAGCTGCTAGCTATAAAATATCAGAGCTAGGTTTATTGTGGGGCACTTCACATTATAGTTTCTTTAATCAAGGCGAAAAAGAAAAACCAACCAAACAATACAAAACCAAATTATTAGAAAATATTTGCCATAAAGATAGCGATATGTGGAGATGCCCAAAAGGACATGATATTTTTATAGTTTTATACTTGTTAGATAAATGCGACGAAGCACAACAAAAAGAACTATTAAAAAACTGGGAAACTTCTATAGTTTATAGGAATAGTAAAGATGATGAAACAAAATAAAACTTTTTCTTTTCCAATGAGATTCGATTTATGGCCGGAACCATATTTTGAACGCTTTTTAAGGCAGAAAAAACGCCGTAAGAATACACGAGTATATATGGATTCCTATCATCAGTGTTTCATAGAAGATGTGGAAATGTATGCATTCCCGCCCCAGTTAGATAGTCGTGATTGGCAGTTATCATTGCAAAATGATGATGATATAATTTATAAAGCTTTTTGCAGAAATTATAGCCATTATTGCGATAGAGATGTGAGTGAATTTTTCAAGAGCAAATTAAGAGAGTTATTTTATGAAAGTAAAATCGGATTAGAGATATTTATAAAAAATGGAGAGGTGGATTTTTTTCAATTTCCAGCGCGATCATTAAGATTTTCATGGCTACGTGGGAAATATTATCAAAAATTTCCGAAGGACAAAGCAAAGTATATAAATTCGCCATTACAGCACAATTTCCCTGAAGATAGGCAAAAACAGATATATTTTGATAAGGCCGATTTCTTTATTCTGCATGCGCCTAAAATATTCTTAAAAAAATTTCCGAAATTTGCGCTACGATCCCGTATGCTTGGACTAGCCGATCTCGCGGAGACTCATATAAATTGTCAAAAACATGGTGTCCTATTTGAAGGAATCAAAGAAGAAAAGTTACTACATCAGGGGATGTTTGCAGATGTGGGGTGTGGTAGATTTGAGCGTACGGAGGATATAACAGAGTATTATTACTTTTATCGTCAGTTGAAGATGGCTTATTTTTTTGCCAAAGTCAGAGAGGAGTTTTTAGAGCAGATGAATTTATTATTGAGAGTTGTCTGCAAAAAACTTAACCGCCCCGACAATAAATTTGTTATTAAGGGGTTAATTTCTTCTGATGAATATCTGGAAACTGCTATAAAATTAGCTAATGATCAAATTTCTTTCGAAGAAGTTATGAATAGAGTATACAATAAAATCTAATTGCTCAATTCCCTATTGTTGTACATGTGTTTGACAGTAGATATTCTGAGGGGCCTGTTCTGTTAACACTATTCAGGCTGCTGTTACGAGCATGTCGGTCACACTTCTCGGATAACTATATCCTGCTCAATTTCGCAAAGTCATTTGATGCGGAAACATTGGGGGCTTTTGCGGCACATAACCCTCTGGGCGTTTTAGCCCCGGGGTATTGTCACGACATTTAAATAGATTGGATGCCAATTGGTAATCTAATGGTGTATTATAATCTATATCAATAATAAGGATTTCGTCTTTTGTAAATTGTCTTTGATTTACAGCCATAGATTCTGGGTCAGTACTATGTTTAGCATTTACAACAATCATAACTTCATAGCCAGGAAATCTAAAAATATACGCATGTTTTCCAAGATATTTCGTGCGGAAAATTCCCGTCATATTATCAACATGGCCGCCGGTAATTCTTCTATAAATCAAGGGTACAAATAAACTGTAATCGTCTGGTGTTTCATTCTTCAATATTTTTAATGCGACATCTTTGTATTTACCTAGTGGAATGGGTTTTGAACACACTGCCAAACGCCATAGTAACGAAATAAAAAATTTATGAAGGCGATCAATATCGTATTTATCAGCGGTTAATGAACGACATGGTGTGCCTAGTAAACACTTTGTGTGTTTTAATTTTGGAATTTCTATATTCAATATTTTATTTACATATCCATCATAATACCCCATTGCGGTATCGCATTCTTTGCACATCAGCGGCTCTTTATGGCCGTTTTGTTCTTGGGGATTATTATTAATTTTGGTGTGTTTTACATCCACTTCAACGACCCCACCGTTTTCGGCAATTTTATTATCTGCCAGACGGTACGCCATTTTCTGTGTTTCAGAAAGATGAGAAAGGCGAATTGTTGGCACTGTTTCCAGTCCCAAAACTTGTGCCGCCGCCATACGACCATGGCCGGCAATGATTTCGCCAGATTCATCTATCAGTATGGGATTATTAAATCCAAATTGTCGGATAGATTCAGCAATCTGAGCAATTTGTTTTTGCGAATGCTCCTTCGCATTGTTTGTATAGAACTTAATTTGTTCTATCGGTGTGTTGTTTATATTTAACTCAGTCATTACGACCTCCTTTTTAACAATTCATCACTACTCCTTTGTTTTGTTTATGGGGATATCAAATATTGAATCCTTACTTTTATAAGAACACTATTTTTTGAAAAATATCAAGGGAAATTTTTATAAAAAATATAGTAATTACATACTGTTGGCGCGACAAACGCTATACGAAAAACAAAAAATCCCAGGAATATCTGGGATTTATAATTACAGATTATTTTGGAATTCTTCCAGTGTGCTTAAAAATTCATTGCGTTTATTTGGGGCGGTAATAATGCTGTTATCCAAGAAATAGAATTTCGCATAGTCTTCGTATGGCGGCGTTCTCTGATTTTTAGATAGCATTGACCGCCAAGCCTCAAACATTTGCTTGGCTGAATCAGTGGGCAGCCCCAATGTTTCCATCCGGCGTAACAGTCGGACCGGAACAAAATATGGTTGGGCTTCTGTTTCGTCTTTGGCGTGTTTGATATTAGGTTTGCCCGGAATAAAGAATAATTGCAGATCGGTATTTAATGACTTCATCGGGCAATATACGCTGGCGCTTAATGGTGTGTATTTTATAACCAGACCCAGATCTTCCAAATCCTCAAAAAAAACGCGTAATTGTTCTGGTGAAACTGCCTTATTACGGTGGGTAAATGCTTTTATCAAATCGTCTTGGGTAATTGCCGGTGCGTTAATGTTGGCAGAAACGCTTGTGTTGTTGTCTGTTTCTGGCTCACTCAGGTTGATTTTAATGCTGCCATTTTCAACACGAATAATACCACGTTCTATGATTGTTGTCTTGGTGGTCAGTTGTGGCACAACTAAGCGGCGATTGTCGCCCATGTCATAAACTTCCAATTCGCACAATGCCAAACGATGCTGCATATCTGGTGATGATGCATTCATGTATTCTGTGATTTTTTCAACCCCACTGCGAATGCCGTCGCCAACAATCATTAACAGGAATTGTGCCGTGCGGATGTTATGATTTACAGTGAGCACAGCAGAAAATAGGAGCTGTCCTGATCGAAGGCGATGGCGTTACCGCGGGAATTGATGAGTCCGTATTTCCGGGTGAAGGCGTCGTAGAGGGTATTCAGCTTGGCTTGCTGCGCCTTGATTTCTTCATCGGGATAGTCCTCGGTCTGGTATTCCAGCAGCGTCCGCACACAGTCCCGCAGCTCGATCATGCCGCGGATTCTGCTCTCTGCCGTCTTGGATACCTCCACCGGGTTCATGCGGCTGTTTTCCCGGTAGTAGATCTGGCCCGCTACCAGCGTATAGGAGAAGTTGCGGACAGCGGGATCGGCCTCGATGGAATGATCCTCGCCCTCCAATTCATCCTCCCGGTCATAAGCGGTAATTTCACCGTGGACATTCTGAACGGCCTCCGCCAGCAGTGCTTCCAACGGCTGCTCCGGGTATGGCTCACAGGTGGGCGTGGGGCCGAACGGCCCGGACACCATCTTCATCTCACCCAAGCGCTGGATCAGGTCAGACCGGGCGGCGTTATCGCCGTTGTGACCTCCAGCTACACCATGGACAAGCGCACCGCCAGCGCGCGAAAATACATCGCGCAGCGCTCGGAGCTGCTGGGGGCGATTCGCCTGCCCAACAATGCGTTCAAGGCTAATGCAGGCACGGATGTTGTCAGCGATATTATCTTTTTGCAGAAGCGTGACCGCCCCATCGACCATGAGCCGGACTGGGTGCAGCTTGGCAAGACCGAGGATGGCTTTGCCATCAACCAGTATTTCGCAGACCACCCGGAGA
>OQVO01000194.1_pt1 | contig 20075 bp, 17 predicted proteins | sample 1691511 | NCBI WGS metagenome assembly OQVO01 (sample SAMN03418254, study PRJEB22391) | human gut metagenome | biome: human-gut; feature: organic feature; material: feces | host: Homo sapiens | place: Tanzania | collected 2013-01 | reverse complement strand
CAGATTCTCATGCCGGTCACCTTCACCGCCGTGAGTTGCAATCTTGTCAATTTCGTCTATAAAAATAATTCCGCTTTGCTCAACTCTTTTCTTTGCCTCGTCAGCAGCCTTGTCGCTGTCCGTATTCCGTTCAAGAGTGTCCGCCATGAGAATCTGCCGTGCTTCCCGAACAGTTACATTGCGCCTTTTTGATCTTCCGCCTGAAAGAAGCTCCTGAAGTCCATTTATACTTTCCTCAAGGTCTTCTGGATTGCTTGCTCCCATCATGTTCATACTGAACGAAGGCTGGCGGTGAACAGTTATCTCCACAACGCGGTCTTCAAGCTTGCCTTCACGGAGCATTGTCCTGAATTTTTCACGTGTAGAAGCCATATCTTCGCTGGTTGAAGTTTCTTCTTCAATTTCTTCCTGCGGCTCATCCTGAGCAGGATTTTCTTTTGGAATATCAACTTGAATCAAGCTTCCCTGAATCGGACTTGACTCGCCGAATATATTTCCAAGCACATGGACATCTCTTTTTGGAGAGGAATTCTTGCGCTTTTTCTTGCCAGAACTTCCAGGCAAAAGCAAGTCAAGCAACTGGTCTTCCACCATCGGAATGCATTTTTCACGCAGTTTTTCCTGCATTTCAGCCTTTACCATGTTATAGCCAACTGCCATAAGATCGCGAACCATGCTTTCAACATCACGGCCAACATAGCCAACCTCGGTGTATTTTGTGGCTTCCACTTTCAAGAATGGCGCTCCGCAAAGTTTTGCAAGACGGCGGGCAATTTCAGTTTTACCTACACCAGTAGAGCCAATCATAAGAATATTCTTAGGTACAATATCATCCTGCATGCTGATATTATCCAGCTGACGGCTGCGCCATCTGTTACGAAGAGCAATTGCCACTGCTCTCTTAGCTTCCTTCTGACCTACAATATATTTGTCCAGGGCCTCCACAATCTGCTTTGGTGTCTGTTCGTTCACTACTATTCCTCCCCTTGGAATTTATTCCAATTCTTCAACACGAATATTATGATTGGTAAATACACAAATATCTGCGGCTATCTTCATAGCCTCCACGCAAATATCTTTAGCCTCCATATCTGTATGCTCTGCCAAAGCACGAGCTGCGGACAAAGCATAGAAACCACCAGAGCCAATAGCACATACACCGCCATCAGGCTCAATAACCTCGCCATTACCAGACAGCATGAGAATATTCTCTTCATCTGCCACCAGCAGCAAAGCCTCCAGCTTCCGCAGCACTCTATCTGTGCGCCAATCCTTGGCCATCTCTACTGAAGCCCGCTGCAAATTGCCATTGTAGGCCTCCAGTTTAGCCTCAAATTTCTCAAACAAGGAAAAGGCATCTGCCACAGATCCGGCAAAGCCGGCCAAAATCTTGCCATGATGCAGCTTTCTGATTTTTCTAGCTGTTGCCTTCATAATAGTGCTCTGACCAAAGGTAACCTGGCCATCACCAGCAATAGCCACCTTGCCATTTTTTCTTACAGCCACAATCGTGGTAGCATGAAACTGATTTTCCATAATAAAACTCCTATTAAAGCTCGTATTTATTCTTAAACTCCTCCAGCATTACCAGGGCTCTTTCTGCAATCCGCTGCTTTTTCAGCTTTTTGTCTCTGATTTTCTCCTTGATGGGAGACATAATACCAAAGTTTACATTCATAGGCTGAAAATGTCTAGCTGGAGCTGTAGTTATATAGTGACACAAGGAACCGTGGGCAGTTTCCGCAGGGAAAACTACCGGCTCCAACCCCTGACACAATCTAGCAGCATTGATACCGGCCACCAAGCCAGAGGAGGCTGACTCTACATAGCCCTCCACCCCAGTCATCTGACCAGCAAAAAGCAAATTCTCTCTTCCGCCAAATTCCATAGTTGGCTTCATGGTTTCAGGAGAATTAATAAAGGTATTTCTATGCATAACGCCATAGCGAACAAATTCCGCCTTTTCCAGGCCAGGAATTAAGCCAAATACCCGCTTCTGTTCAGGCCATTTCAGATGTGTCTGAAAGCCTACAATATTATACAAGGTTCCCTCTGCATTATCCTGCCGCAGCTGAACCACAGCATGAGCCAGCTTGCCAGTATGAGGATTTACCAAACCCACTGGCTTCAAGGGGCCAAAGAGCAGGGTATCCTCCCCTCGAGAGGCCATTTCCTCCACAGGCATACAGCCCTCAAAGAAAACTTCCTTTTCAAAGCTGTGGGTTTCTGCCTTTTCCGCATTAACCAGCTCCTGCCAAAAATGCTGATACTGCTCCTTGTCCATAGGGCAATTAATATAGGCCGCCTCACCCTTGTCATAACGGGAAGCCTTCCAAGCCATAGACATATCCACAGACTCCAAAGTAACAATAGGGGCTGCTGCATCGTAAAAATACAAATACTGCTGTCCCATAAGCTTGCCAATATCCTCAGCCAAGGCACCAGCCGTTAAAGGGCCGCTGGCTACAATAGTTACAGCATTCTCCTCATAAGGAATAGCCTCTACCTCCTGATGAATCACATTTATGAGAGGATGATTACTAACCTTATCAGTAATATAATGACTAAAGCCTAAACGGTCCACCGCCAAAGCACCACCAGCAGGAACCTTGGTGGCATCCGCTGCCTCCATGACTACTGAGCCCAGACGGCGCATTTCCTCCTTAAGGACACCTACAGCATTTTCCAAGCCAGCTCCCCGCAGGGAGTTGCTGCAAACCAGCTCCCCAAATAGATCCGTCTTATGAGCAGGAGTATTCTTAACAGGCCGCATTTCGTACAGATCCACAGGAATCCCCCGCTGGGCTGCCTGCCAAGCTGCTTCACTGCCAGCTAATCCTGCCCCTACAACTATAATTTTATTCATCAGATTTTTCTGCACTCTCTTTCTCCTTGGCCTTGGCAGCCTTCTCCCGCTGCTTGGCCAATTCCTTATTAATTGGATGGTTAATTCTAGTTTCGCAGTTATCGTTATTGCAATACAGCAAAGCCCTGCCATTACGATAAAAATGCTTCAGCTGCAAACCACCACATTTTGGACATGGTTCCTTTTGGGGTACATCCCAGGTAACAAAATCGCACTCAGGATAATTCTTACAACCAAAGAAATTTCTGCCTCGGCGAGATTTACGCTCCACAATGGTTCCATCGCATTTAGGACATTTAACGCCGGTATCCTTCAAAAGAGGCTTGGTATTTCTACACTCTGGGAAGCCAGGGCAGGCCAGGAATTTGCCAAATCGTCCCTGCTTCACCACCATCATGCGGCCGCAAAGCTCACACTGTACATCAGAAACCTCCACTGGCAGCTCCACATGGCCAATAGCCTCCTCCGCCTTATCCAATTCTTCGGCAAAGGGCCCATAGAAATCTGCTAACAGCTTGTCCTTATCCAACTGTCCCCCAGCAATACTATCCAGCTTGCTTTCCATAGTAGCGGTAAACTTCTCGTCCACAATATCCTTGAAATACTCCTCCAACAGCTCCACTACCACAAAGCCCAGTTCAGTAGGCTGGAAAGCCTTGCTAACCCTGGCCACATAGCCACGGCCCAAAATAGTTTCAATAATTGGGGCGTAGGTACTTGGACGACCAATGCCCTTTTCCTCCAGCAGCTTAACCAAAGAAGCATCATTGTATCTTGGAGGCGGCTCTGTAAAATGCTGCTTAGGTACTACCTTCATTAAACGAAGCTCGTCACCCTCTGCCAGCTCTGGCAGGTTTACATCCCTGTCACTTTCATTTTCCGCCAAGGTATATACTTTTTGGAAGCCTGCAAATTTCAACTGGGAGCCTCTAGCTGCTGCCACATAACCACCGTTGTTCAGCTTTACAGACAGGGTATCAAAAACAGCCGGCACCATCTGGCTGGCCACAAACCGCTGCCAAATAAGCTGGTACAGGCGAAACTGATCCTTGTTAAGATATTTCTCAATAGTGGCTGGAGCATTAACTACACTGGTAGGCCTGATTGCCTCATGGGCATCCTGAGCCTTCTTGCCAGCAGCATAAACATTAGCCTGGGCTGGATAATACTCCTGACCATAGTTTTCTACAATATACGCCTTGGCCTCTGCCTGAGCCATTTCCGAAATACGGGTAGAATCAGTTCGCATATAGGTAATCAAACCAGACATTCCCTTACGGCCCAATTCAATACCTTCATAGAGTTGCTGAGCCACCATCATGGTTTTACGAGAGGTAAAGCCAAGCTTTCTTGCTGCATCCTGCTGCAAGCTGGAGGTAGTAAAAGGAGCTGCTGCCTTACGGCTGCGCTGTCTTTTCTTAACCTCTGCCACTGACCAGATTCCCTCCGATACCGCTTCAGAAACTCTATTAGCATCCCCTTCATTATAAAGGCCAAGCTTATAGCCTTTAATAGGTGGCAGCTCTTTACCTGCGGCATCTACACTTTTACTGCAGCTATTGGCAAAATCCTCAGCCAAAACTGTTAGCTCTGCATTAAACTGATTGCTTTTACCCTTTTTCATCTTCATATCCACAGTCCAATATTCCTGGGATACAAAATCCTGAATCTGCTTCTCTCTATCGCAAATCAATCGTACCGTTACAGACTGCACCCGGCCAGCACTAAGGCCCTTGCGAACCTTGCGCCACAGCAAAGGACTTAGCTTGTAGCCTACGATTCTATCCAGCATCCGGCGAGCCTGCTGAGCATCCACCATATCTATATTAATGGGATGGGGAGTTTTAATAGCTGCCTGAATCGCTGGCTTGGTAATCTCATTAAATACAATACGACAAGGGGCCCCCTCCTCAATATCGAAAAGATGGGACAAATGCCAGGCAATAGCCTCTCCCTCACGGTCGGGATCGCTGGCCAGATAAACCTTGTCCGCCTTAGATGCTTCCTTCTTCAAAGATTTTATCAAATCACCCTTGCCCCGAATATTAATATATTTAGGAGCAAAGTTATTTTCTACATCAATACCAAATTGACTCTTAGGCAAATCCCGCAAATGGCCCATAGAGGCTCTAACCGTAAAGCCCTTGCCCAAATATCTTTCTATGGTCTTGGCCTTGGTAGGAGACTCTACCAAAACCAAAGTGCCAATAGCAGATGCCTTTTTCTTGGCAGCAGTTTTCTTAGTAGTAGTTTTTTTTGCTGTAGTCTTTTTCACAGTTGTTTTTTTAGTCGCTGTTTTTGTCTCAGTTGATTTTATTTCACTCACAAAACGCCCTCCTTCAAAGTCCGCACGTATCGGCGAAGGTCATCCGATCGCGCCAATCCCTTTAGCTCCAGCTGTAACAATATAAACGCCGCATTGGCCACCTTGGTGCCATGCAGACGGTAAATTACTTCATCTACTGACAAAGGTTCTTCCACAGATAGAATTTGCAAAATTCTTTTTTCTGTCTCCGTTATTATAGCATGAGTTTTATTTTTTTCATCATTATTTTTAGTATTTGTATGTTTTTTTGCAAATTGTGGGTACTCCTCCATAATATCATGACTGTCAACTATTAGCTTCGCTCCCTGCTGAATCAACCGATGACAACCCCTGCTAACAGGGGAAAATACACTGCCTGGCACAGCAAAAACATCCCGCCCTTCGCTAAGAGCCATTTCCGCTGTAATCAAAGAACCACTGCGTTGGGCAGCCTCTACCACCACTGTCCCTAGAGACATACCACTGATAATCCTATTACGGGCAGGAAAATTACCAGCTATAGGCTGAGCTCCAGGAAGATATTCAGAAATAATAGCTCCCCTTTCCTCAATCTGGGCTAGCAAATGTCTGTTGCTGGCTGGATAAGCCACATCCACACCACAACCCAGCACCGCCTCTGTCGTGCCTTTCTGCAAGGCTCCTTCATGACAGCAGGCATCCACCCCCATAGCCGCACCACTAACCACAGAGAAGCCTGCCTGAGCTAAGGAAGCTGACAGCTGCTGAGCCACACTTCGGCCATAGGCACTAACCCGCCGTGCTCCAACCATAGCAATTCTAGGCAAATGATTTTGCAGACTACCCTTATAAAAAAGCACCTCTGGCGGATTGGCTATTTCCTTCAATAACTCTGGATATGCTTCATTCTCTCTAATAACTAAATGAATATGCTTTTTATGACATATTTCCTCCAACTCCAAGGGCCAATCCGGTCTTTCCTTACGAGCTAAAAAAAATTCCTCCAGCACAGCCGGCCTTAGTAAACCTGTTTCAGCCAGCTCCCCTGCCTGTGCTTGCCATACTTGTCTGCCACTGCCAAAATGACTGACCAAACGCCGTATAATTGCTCCTCCCATCTGTGAACACCCCTGCAGCACACCGAGATAGAATCTGTCCATATATTCACCCCTTAAACCTAACTATTTAAGATTTAACCTGTCATATCCCTTATGCTATCTTACAATGTTTTAGTTTAAAAGGCAATATCAGCACAAAAAATAAAGCTATTAACAGCAAAACCATTAATAGCTTTATTTATATATAATATATTATTTTGCTTTCCGAGTAACTTCAACTTCAATATAATCTATAGGGCCAGTAAGAGTAGCATTAGCTTTTCTAGCCTTAACAGTAACCTCTGCCAAGGAAGTAAAATCTGCCAGAATAACATCTGCAATATGACCAGCCAAGGCTCTCATGTGATGAAAACGCTTATTTTCCACATTTTCCTTAACCACAGCATAAATAGTTGTGGAGTGTACGCCATCATTGGTTTCATCATCCTCCACCACACTGTCATCCTTAGTAACAGCTTCTACATCAAAATAAAACTTCTGTCCCAGCTCACGCTCGTATTCATAGGTTCCGTGAAAGCCATAAAACATCATATTTACTAATCTAATTTTTGCCATAATAACACCTCTCGTTTTGTCAATGCAATAAATTTCATGAACGGAGCTTTCCTGCTATTCCGCATTGAAATCCTAAACTCCAAGCCACTTATCTATAATATCACAATCTATACGCAAAGTCACTTTGCTTTTTCAGCAATGCCTCCAATTCGCAAGCTATGGCCTTTAGTCCCCAGGGCTGTTCTTTCAATCTAGGAACAGCTCTTTGTAATTGAGCTGCATTAGCCAGAATAAGCACATCGGTATGGCTGTCAGACAGGTTCACCGTACCTCTGGAAACAGCTGCCTCTGCCCCTTGGCTCAGCATGGTTTGCTTCAAAATATTAGCAGCCCTGCTGTCCACCTGTTTCAGCCTGATAGGCATAAACAGAGCCTTTGGAGCCATCAGCTGAATACCTCTAGGTGTAACGCCGATTTCCTCCATAAGCTTTACTGCATCCTGACAACAATCTATTTGGCAAATTTGCATAATATCTCTCCTTGAATTATAATATCTATTATCTTCTATGCTATAGCATTTTCTATTATACAGGATTGGAGACAGAAAAACATGGGTGACCTTATTTTATTTTTACTATGCATCATTATGATTGCCTATACCTTTTGGGATGACCTCTTTACCAATTAATCAACATTCATCATGCCCAAAGACTGGGACTAGGTTTTGGCTAAAGGCTTTTCCCTAAAAATAAGCAAAAAAATAAGGGGCCGAAAAGCCCCTTTTAAATTGTGACATTACAGCACCCTACGTGCACCGATATAGCAGGACCCCCAATAACCACTATACAGAGAATCTATTGCTACACCTCTGCTGGAGGAAGCATTAATGAAATTACCATCACCAAGATAAATACCTACATGGGATGGACCATACTCATAGGTAGAGAAAAATACCAGATCACCTGGCACCAGCTCTGCTCTAGAGATTGGTGTACCTACATCATACTGAGCATCTGCTGTACGTGGCAGATAGATACCAGCATTGGCAAATACATAGCGGACATAGCCGGAGCAGTCAAACCCGCTAGGAGATGTTCCGCCGAATACATAAGGTACACCGATGTAGTTCATGGAATTAGCTATAACTCTTCTGGAGATATAATTAGAACCACGGCTTACCTCTGGCATGGAACGCCCCATCAGGGCGGTATAGGTGGTAGGACCTACCAAACCATCTGCATCCAAACCTCTGGAACTCTGGAAAGACTTGATGGCCTCTGCTGTGGCTGGACCAAAATCCCCATCTGCTGCTACATCATAGCCAAGACTTGCCAACTGTCCCTGAATTTCCGCTACCTCACTGCCCTGATCACCAATACGGAAAGCTGATGCAAAAGCAACCGTAGCAAAACAGGACACAAGAATCATGGATAGCACCAAAATACGTTTAAAACTACCCAAAAAGACACTCCTCTCTCTTTTCGCCTACGAGGTTAGCTGTCGGGTTAGGGTTGAGATATACCCTTTTCTACGGTCTTGCCGAAGCCGCCGCTTTTAAATTCACCCCAATAACCTTTATGTTCTCAATCTGCTTCCAGATTGAGTCCACTAGAATTAATAATTTGGTTCCCCCGCTCCTGGGCTGGATTAGGCTTTTTATGTGACATAAAACCCATTTAAAAATATTATTCGACATGTAGGAAAAAAATCCTGCTTTTTGTCGAATTTTTTTACAGAAAAATTATGAGTGGTCAATAAGCCGAGTTCTGTACCGCTTCCGCGGTGACAATCATTTATCTGGACTGCCAGTTGCCTGACAGCTCTAGCGACACACCCGGAAGGTCAGCGGGCCGCCTCGTATCCTTCCCTATTCGGTCTTGCTCCATGTGGGGTTTGTCAAGCCAACCAGTCACCTGGCTGCTGGTGTGCTCTTACCACGCCTTTCCATCCTTGCCGGCAGGCGAACCTGCTTAGGCGGTTTCCTTTTCTATGACACTTTCCCTAAGGTCACCCTCGCTGGACGTTATCCAGCACACTGCCCTGTGGAGCCCGGACTTTCCTCAAATACAGCTGGCAAACCAGTGTATCAGCGATTGTCTTTCGCACTCACAACGGAAAATATTATATCATAATCAACTATTAGTGTCAAATATTGTAAACAATCAATGAAATTTATTATACAAATCCCCTTAAAATTTAACAAAATTCAAAAAAATCCTGAGAAATATTGTCCGTAATAACCTCTAAGTCTTTTTTCATTTTTGCTGCTTCTGCGGTTAAATAATCTGCCAAAACCTGCACCACGGGAAATTCTGTGCCAAAATGCCCAGCATCTATAAGATTAATCCCCTGCTGTACAGCCCCTTGAGCCTCATGGTATTTTACATCTCCAGTAAGATAAACGTCTGCCCCCTTGAAGGCTGCCTTGGCTACAAACTCTGCACCTGCACCGCTGCAAAGAGCTACTTTCCGCACTGGCTTATCGGAACCTCGTACAATTCTCACATGACTAAGATGCAAACCTTTTTTTACGTCCATAACAAATTCGTCCAATGATTTTGTCTGAGGCAAATATCCAATTCTTCCCAAGGAAAATCCCTTTTCTGCATCTGTTAGCACAAAGGATTCTATTTTTTCCAAGCCTACAGCCTGGGCCAGTACATCATTTACACCACCTTCAGCAATATCCAGATTGGTGTGAGCCGCATAGACAGCTATATTATGACTCAAAAGCATCTGAAACATTTTGCCATCATACAAATCTGTTCTTAGATGCCGTACTCCTTTGAAAATCATAGGGTGATGTGCCACAATCATATCCACTGATTCCTTAATGGCTGCCTCCACCACAGGAATACTTACATCCAAACAGGTCATCACCTTGCGTACTTCCTGCTGAGGAGAACCTGCCAAAAGACCGGGATTATCCCAGTCCTCAGCCATTTTTTTAGGGGCCAGCCTCTCCAGTATATCCATTACAGTCTGACATTTCATCATAACAATCCCTCCAGTTCTGCGATTTCTGCCTCCACATGCTGAATTCTTTCTCTATCAGGTTCTGCACTTTTCTGCAGACCTGTTAATACCTTGTGACAGGAAATTAGATTGTTCTCCACATGCTTGGCAAATAGTTTTGGCCTTTTCTCCAAAAGCACAGGCCCCAACTTCAAAGCTAGTTCTGAAGGAATTTCTGTCTGACCTCTCTCTGCCTTGATAATCTGATATACTCTGCCATCCACCTGAGCCAAAGCCTCATCGGCAATATGCCAATTATGCTCATAGAGCCATCTTCTTAGCAGGCTGTAGGCATTCTGAGGCTGCAAAACAAGACAACTTAAGCCAGACAGCACCTCTGGCTCTGCTGCTAGAATATCGCTAATCAGCTTGCCTCCCATGCCAGCAATACATACAGTATTCGCCTCTCCCACAGCCAACGCCTTTAGTCCATCTCCCTGCCGTACCTGAATACAATCAGTTAAGCCAGCCTCAGCCAGGGTATGACTGGCTGCCTGACAAGGGCCGGCATTTTTATCTGCTGCAATAACATTTCTTCTCTTATCCCTTTTGTACAGCTCCATAGCCAGATAGCCGTGATCCGTACCAATATCCGCCACCTTGCAGCCAGCAGGCACAAATCCAGCCACCGCTTCTAATCTATCGTCAAGAATCATCTACATCCTCCTTATTTAAACAAAAGGGCTGCCGTATCTCACGACAGCCCTCATATATTTATTAGTCAAGAAAATCCTTCAGCTTTTTACTTCTGCTTGGATGGCGCAGCTTCCGCAGGGCCTTGGCCTCAATCTGACGGATACGCTCTCTGGTTACCCCAAAGCTCTGGCCAACCTCCTCCAAGGTTCTAGCCCGACCGTCCTTAATACCGAAACGCAGTTCCAGTACTTTCTTCTCTCTTTCGGTAAGAGTGGAAAGCACATCTGTCAACTGCTCCTTCAGCAGCATATAAGAAGCTGCCTCTGCTGGTGCTGGTGCATCATGATCCTCAATAAAGTCTCCCAGATGAGAGTCCTCCTCCTCGCCAATAGGAGTTTCCAGAGATACTGGCTCCTGAGCAATCTTCATGATTTCCCTTACCCTATCCACAGTAATCTCCATATCCTTGGCGATTTCCTCTGGGGTTGGTTCCCTGCCCAGCTGCTGCAGCAACTGTCTGGAAACACGAATCAGCTTGTTAATGGTTTCGACCATATGAACTGGAATTCTAATGGTACGAGCCTGATCCGCAATGGCACGGGTAATAGCCTGACGAATCCACCAGGTAGCATAGGTACTAAACTTATAGCCCTTGGTATAATCAAACTTTTCTACAGCCTTAATCAGACCCAGATTACCCTCCTGAATCAAGTCCAAGAACAGCATACCACGTCCTACATATCTTTTAGCAATACTTACTACCAGACGGAGATTGGCCTCAGCCAGACGCTTCTGAGCCTCAGAACCATCCTCAATATCCAGCTTCAGCTGCTTCATTTCTTCCTCGGTAACAGTTACCAAAGGAATCTCCAGCTCCTCCAAATCAGCATTATACTGGCGATGAGCCTTGCTGTCATAATCCTCTGGATTATCTGTAATGCCATGCTGCTCTTTCAATGCTTTGACAATGGCATCATTCCGCAGCATGGTAGCAGCTACAACGCTGTTATCCACACCCAGCTTTTTGCTCAGCTTGCCTACAGTCAGAATCTTGTCTGGATTTCTCTGATAAGCCTTGATATATTTATCTGCCTTAATACGGCGCTCTGCCCGCACACCAGCCTCCATACTGGTGGCCAGATGGATTTCCTCCTCGGCAGTCAGCAAAGGCACACGACCGATTTCCTTCAGATACATTCTAACTGGATCATCAATATTGATGCCCTCTGGAACACTAAGGTCTACATCTGCTTCTACATCCTGCAGCTCCTCATCCTTTTCCAGATCCTCTGGAGTCAAATCTGCATCATCAGAAATATCTACACCGTTCTTACCAAAATTCTCAAACAGAGCCTCTATTTCGTCTGGAGAAATATCCTGCTCCTGCAGGGCCTCAACAACCTCGCCATAGGTTAGAACGCCACCGTTGCGCTTTCCCTTTTCCAGTAAGTCGGCAATAACCATACGGCTCTGCTTGACCTCACTGCCTGCCTCTTGGGCAACAGCCTGCTTCTTGATAGCTGTCTTATTAGGTGCGCCACTGGATTTAGAGCTTCTCTTCTTTTCCTTGATATCAGCCATTGAGCATTCTCCCTTCCTCCAGCATACAAAATTCTAAACTGGTTATCACTTTATAATTCATCCATTTCGTTTTTTATTTTCTGACTAAGCTCCAATTCCTCCAGGAATTCTGAGCTTCCCTCCCGGCTAAGCTGCTCAGCTCGCAGCCGATGTATTTCAAACTGAGTTTTGAGATAATGTTTGCGCAGGAACCTGGTGCAATCCTGATAGAGATCCATCATGTCCTGACCGCCGGTATCCTCTACCATTGCTCGGGAAATTTCCTCTACTGACTCATCACCTAGACTGGCAAATTGCATTACATCAGATATAGTTGTGCCCTGCTTGATAAAAATCGCCATTTGACGCAAAATACCAGCCTGAATACTATCTGGCACTGCATCTATAGGCACCTGGGATACAAAATGCTCCAGCACTGCCGGCTCCTGCCAAATAGCACGGATAATCACCCTGCCTGCTCTGCGATTGGCATCCTCATTCTGACGGCGCACCGCCCGTATAGCCTGCCTTTCAGCTCCCGGCTGATAACCGCCCTGATTGCGGCCGCGGCGATTCAATTCGTCCCTCAGCTCGTTTTCTGCCACTCCCAGAAGCTGGGCAGCTCTAGCCACATAGGCATTGCGCTGAGCCATATTTCGAAGTCCTAGAAGCACAGGTATAATTTTGGACATGGCCTGCAATCTGCCCTCCAGACTATTCAAATCCATATCCTTTACAATGTATTGCAGTTGGAACTCCACCATAGGCACAGCTCCCTTGATGACTGTCATGAAGGCTTCTGCCCCATGCTTTCTAATATATTCATCGGGATCTTTGCCATCAGGCATCTGCACCACCTTGATAATGGCGTTTTCCTGCTCCCGAGCTACCTGAATAGCCCGAAAGATGGCCTGCTGTCCAGCCGCATCGCTGTCATAACAGAAATAAATCTGAGGAGCATACCGTAGTAGCTTTTTACACTGCTCCTGAGTAAAGGCTGTTCCCAAAGAAGCCACCACATTATGGATGCCTACAGCATACACCGATATAACATCCATATAGCCCTCAACCACCAAGGCAAAGCCAGATTTTTCTATCTGACGGTGTGCCTTGTCCAGGCCGAAAAGCAGCTGCCTTTTGTTAAAGAGTATAGTTTCCTTGGAATTGAGATACTTGGCCTGCCTTTCCTGAGCAGCCTCTATGATTCTGCCTCCAAAGCCTACAATCCTGCCTCGCTCATCCCGAATAGGAATCATTACTCGATTGTGAAATCTGTCATACAGACTGCCATCAGGACGGCGCCTGGACAAATCACACTCCTCCAGCAGTTCTGGACTAATATCCCTCTGTACAAAGGCAGTGGATAACTTGTCCCAGGCATCTGGAGCAAAACCTAGCTGAAATTCCTTGATTGTCTCCTCATTAATCCCCCGCTGGCGAAAATATGCCAGTCCCTTTTGACCGTACCTGGTCATGGTAAGACAATTATGAAAGAAATTTCCTGCTAGCTGATTAACACGACGTAAATCTTCAATATGCTTCTCCCTGGCTATCTGAGCTGGGGACATTTTTTTCTGAGGCAATGGAATGTTCAGTTCCTCGGCAATTCTAGCCACAGCCTCATAATAGGGAATATTATCGTATAAGGAAACAAATTTGAAAACATTGCCACCGGCATGACAGCCAAAGCAATAGAAGAAACCATCGTCCGGCTTTACGGAAAAGGATGGTGTCTTTTCATTGTGAAACGGACAACAGCCCCAATATCTGTCTCCCTTGCGTTTCAGCGCTACATAGCGGGAAATAACCTTGACAATATCTGCAGCTGAACGCACTTCCTCGGCAAATTCGCGAGTTATGATTCCATGCTCCGACATGGCAAAGCCTCCCACCTTTCCCTAAAAAGGCACAAATAGATTATCGTATTGACTTATATTCTAGCAAAAAGTCAAAAATCCTCTTTTTTTTACAAAACTCTTTAAATAAATTTTGTCATTTTTCCATTTTAATCTAATATTACCATTTAGTCAACCACAATATACCCAAAACCGCCCCATTATTTGTATATAATTCCACCTAAAAATTTTCTATAAAGTATCCTTGCATAATTTCTAAATTACCGAGGTCATTTTTCGAGATACAGCCGTTGGTCATATCACCTTTAACTGGTGTAAAATTGCCCTGTCTTCCCGCTGCCCTAAATTTTGATTTTCTGCATATATTAAAATAGGAAATAATTCTCAAATTGTGCCAAAACGAGAAGTCACAATGAATACACATTCAATACAGACTTATTATTCTCAGAAAAAAGAAAGCATATACAGCTCACAAGCCGAATACGCTCCCTTTAGCACAAATTGTTAGCATTTGTTACCTATCGCTCAACTTCCGGTCAATTTCCATAGTCACAGGAAGATTTATTTCCTCCTATAGATATATCGAAATCAACTTTTCAGGCTTTCAACAACGGATTCCAATTCCTCTGAGGTATAGCGACCTGTAGCACGCAACTTGTCTATGGTAGTAAACCCATCTAAAATCATATCTCTCAGACTCTCAATTTTAGCTTCGAGTCTACCTTCAAGTCTGCCTTTTTGTTCACCAACTATTTGCCCCTCAATCATAGCCTTTTCCCAAAGACCTAAACCCAAATTACACATATCGTTCACCTCCAGATCCATTTCCATAGTCATAGGAAGTTGAAATTCTTCCTGTAATTTTTGTTTCTTGGCTTTTATGTCTATTTTGCTCAACAATGTATCCAGCATAGCAATCAGCTGATTCCGGCTACATTCCGGATTCCCACTTAGATGAACAATAACCACAGTTGCATAATCATAGGTATAATCTATATTAAGATTATTATTCCCTTGATATATAATTTCTGGTTTTAGGGAATATGATACAATAGAATCCTTTTTATCTGCTGGACAGTCCATACATATCCAGATGCTATAGACCTTTTTCATATCATCATATTGAGCAGAATTTGAACCATTATTAGTAAATTCCGTATTTAGTTGTGCAGATAGCAATCTGGCAACATAGAATATCCCTCGATTAACAATACTGTAGCCGGGATTGCTTTTCCGCTGTGCTTCTATATTGATAATAATCTTGGTCATTTCACCATTAGGCAGATTTACCACAAAACGCAAATCATATACAATACATCCTTCACCAGAAATATCATCCTCCAACTGGTCATTAATAATCTTTGGATTACTCAACCCAGGCTCTATAAAAGTCTGACCAATCATAACACTGTTGCCATCAATACAGCTTTCTATTTGCTCTATTGACAGCGTGTACAGCTCATGAACTGTGAATTTGAGAATCCGTGCCAATATGGGCTTATTCGCCAGAACCTTTTTAATACTCTTGTCATATTGAATGCGAAGATTTTCTGCTTCAATATCCAAGGCAAGTACCGTAGGAGTATCAACCAAATTCACCACTTCCTTATACTTTTTTCATAATAATTATATCATTTTCCAAACATACAATCAACAAATTATCTATAATAGGCAAAAATACATTTGATAGTTGTTATTCTGTCATGAATATTTGATATTATATAAATTATGATTTGCCGAATACATCAATTATCTATACACTTTTTGTAGGCATGGCATATACCCTTACAGGCACGCTCGCGCTATATTGATGTGCCTCACGCTGCTAAACTCATTTAATCACATGAAAAGCTTCACGATGTTCATCTTTTCATGGCTTAAATTCGTTAAGAAGCGAGGCACATCGATATACCTGTTAAGGGTATATGTCATGCCTTCTATTTTGTGTATTCATTGCACCTTCCTGCTTTGGCACAATTTGGAACGACCTATTTTCTACGAGGATAGCAGAATTATTTGGATTGACAATATCGATAAGCCTTGATGATTCGGCAACAGCCGGAGGGGCATGACACTTTTGCGTCGGGAGACTCCTGCTTTTGCGCAGCAAAAGTGGCCCGGTGGCTATTTCTACCATTACGGCCTCTGTGAATTGGCTCAGCGACAAGCGGTATTTGTGCGTAAGGATAAACCATCAGATAGGGCCATTAGTCGGACAGAGCAAAAGTCGTTATGACCGCAGGCTGTATATCGATAAACTTTGGCATAAAAAAACAGCCATTGATGAAATTTTCAATGACTGTCGTAGGTGTATTGTTGATAAGGCTACTGTTAGATATTATCTTAGTATCTTGATTTAGGCAGGACTAAGGGTAAGGTTCAGTCCCAGGGATTGGGTGATTTTTAATAAAGTGTCCAATTTAGGAACAGTTTTATAGCTTTCGATACGGGCTACAGATGATTGGGGCATATGGCATATTTCGGCCAATTCTCTTTGGGATATACCTAAATCATTTCTTCGTTCAATAATGGAGGAAATGATTTTTGATAATGCTTCGATTTCAGAAATCTCCGCTTCTCCCGTAGGGGAAACTTTCTTTATGTGTTCTTTATAATCATATCATGTTTTCATAATGATTTCCTTTCCTTGTAATCAGCTATCTCTCGAAATGCTTTTTCAATTTCAGATTTAGGAGTTTTTTGCCTTATAAAGTAGTTTGTATTTTATTTTTTCAAAAAAACTATTTTTGCCATGTACAGACGGCTTTTGCAGCCTCTTCCTGTGTTTCCATATTGCCAATTTCTTTAAATTCATGCACGCAAAAGTTAGCGTCGCCTGCATTTTTACCTTTTCCAGACCACGCAGCATGGTATACCTTAAACCATGACGTTCCTTAGCATCTGCAAACACCCTCTCAATGGTTTCTCTGCGTTGCTTATAGATTTCCTTGTATTGGAATACATGCCGGTATTCCTCAGCATATTCCATATACTCTGACCATATATGGCGTGTCACAACCTTTGTATGGTTGCGGCTCATTGTACATTTTTCAATATATGGACATTGGCTGCATTCTAATGGATTGCTTTTATACTCACGGTAGCCTTCTCTATTAGTAGTAGAATAATGTAGCAGTTTGTTGGCTGGACATATATAGCAGTCATAGTATTCATCATAGACGTACTCAGTCTTTTTAAAGAAGCCCTTCTTGGTCATTGTTTCCATCACGGTCAAAGGGCTTCTTTCCCTTTTGGCTACGGTCATTATCAATTTCCTGATCCAGTTCAGATTTATACTGTGGTATAGGTTTGGTCACAGTGACCTTCTGAGTCTTATGCTTATTGGCACTAGCTTTTATATGGGTTCCATCAATAAAAACAGCACTGGCATCTACAAAACCGTTGTTTACAGCATCCTGTAGTATATGCTGAAATATTTTCTCAAATATATCTGTATCCTTGAACCGTCTCGTATAGTTCTTGCTGAATGTAGAAAAATGCGGTATAGGCTCTAAAAGCTCATATCCTATGAACCATCTGTATGCTGTATTTACCTCAATTTCCTTTATGGTTTGACGCATACTTCTTATACCGAATAGATATTGAATGAATATAATTTTAAACAGCGAAACTGGATCAATTCCAGGTCTGCCGTCTCTGCCGGAGGCATATAATCCCTCAACCTCATCATATATAAAGCTAAAATCTATAGCATCATCAATCAATCTAAGAATATGATCTGCTGGAACAAGGTCATCCAGCGTTATGAACTGCATCTGATGTTGTTTTGCACGATTCTTTTTCTTATACATAAAAACACCCCAATCATAATAATATTTTACCATGAATGGAGTGCCTTATGCTAGTTTGTCAACAATCTGAGAAAATACCTTTGCATTTTCTTTCAATGGGGTGACCACGAGGGTGGAGATATTCGCCCCACCCTGTCATATCATATTATACTAAATTTCAGCCTATTTTGTTTACCCCATAGGACAATAGTTTTTTTCTAAATTATTTGACTCCCATTCCCCTATCTTGGATAATAAACTAAAAGCATTGACAAAGGAAGTTTTACTGCGAAGGATTTCGCTACAGAGTTCATATTGAACAAATATCAAAGGCTCCAACTCCTGCACAACAGCCCCAAGGGCAAGGTGTGGCGGGCTATAGACCAGGATAGCAATCAAAAAGTCATCCTGCGGGAACTGTCACGCTTCAATCCCGTCTATGAGGAGCTAAAAAAGTATAATTTTTCTATATGTCCGGAGATTTATTTTTATACCAAAGGAGAAAGCAACTCCACTGTTATTGAGCAGTACATAGAGGGCAGCACCTTGGCGGATTTGCTTGCCCAAAATCATGAATTTTCTCCCCAGCAAATCCAGCAGATGCTCAGCCGCCCTTGCCATGGGTTGAAAGAACTGCATGAATGTGGCATCATCCATCGGGATATCAAGCCTGCAAATCTGATTCTCCAAAATCCAGAGCTGCCAGAAAGCCTCTATCTGATAGATTTTGATGCCGCTCGCCTGCTATCTGGTCACAAGGCTACTGACACGGCACTGCTGGGCACCCGTGGCTACGCTCCCCCGGAACAGTATGGCTTCAGCCAGACCGATGCCCGCAGTGATATCTATGCCATGGGCTGTACCTTCAAGGAAATATTGGGGCCTCAATACCGTGGCAGGCTCATACCCATTCTAAATAAATGCTGTGCCATTGATCCCCAGGCACGTTATCAGGATGTGGATGAACTGCTAAAGGCATTGAACCGGCCGCCAATTTTCCAATGCCTTGCCCAGCAAAAACGCAATATCCTTACCCTTGGCATGGCTGTAGGAATGACCGCCACCTGCTTTACCGCATATATTAATTACACAAAAACTGAACCTGCCCCTGTCATTCCCCAGCATGAGGCAGCGGAAAGCCAGACAGAAACCACCCTCCCCCCTTCCGATGAAACTGTTCCCCAAGTCAAAGACACCACTGCCCCATCTGCTCCGTCTCCAACGGCTGTCCCTAAGCAAGCTGTGTCAAAACCAGCCCAGAACATTATCTATCCCCAGTATTACGTCAATGGCAATCCCCTCCTTAGCCATGAGGATGATGTATATCTGCCAAGCAGTAGCAGCAGAGTCACCATTTCCAACCAAGAGCTACAGGCATCTGGCGGCCATTTTCCCGGCAATACTCCTATCAGCCTCTCCATCACCAATCCCACCGCCGCCAATCTGGAAAGCCCTGTCCTGTCCATTACCTACAACGATACGGCCGGCATCAGCCACACCAGCCTACAGCTCCCTACCATTGCTCCAGGCGATTCCGCCCAAATTTCCCTGCCTATGGAGGAGTTTGCCTGTCAGGAGCCTATATCCTTGGTCGTCAACATCTCTAGCCCCAGCCCACAACGGATATTCGCTAAGGAAATGCTCATCGTTTTTGACAAGGAATAAATAATCTGTCTTTTGTCCCAACGGGTAAACACAAAATATTCATAAGCTTGTATAATGCAAAGTATCAGCACATTAAGTATTCATATGAAAGATTTTTTAATTCAAGGAGTGAGACTTATGAGTAAGGTTTGTGAAAACTGTGGTGCAGAATTACTAGATGAGGCAACGAGCTGTCATGCCTGTGGCAAGGAGGTCGCCACAGAGCATGCATTGAACCTGGTTCCACAAGAACAATCCCAGGTTCATGCAGAAAGTGGCCAAAGTCCACAAGTTCATACAGAAGGTGGGCAGAGTCCTCAGGTTCATATAGAAGGTGGACAAAGTTCTTCAATTGTAACAACGATGTTTTGTGACCGCATCGAGCACATGAGCATTCTAAAGTCCATGTTATATTTCTGTTGTACGGCGGGTATTTATGGCTTCTTTTGGTGGGCAAAGCTTGTCAATACAGTTCATACCTTGGTTGGTAGAAGGACAACTGCCTCAGACGGAACAGCTGTCTTTTATATCATGATAACCGGTGGTATTTATGGTATCTATCTGGTATGCAAACTAACCGACGCCTTAAATGAAGCTATGGACCAGCGCGATATTAAAGACAGCCGTGTCTCCACCATCTTAGCTATATTATTCCCTATTTTCGTTTTAATTCCGGCAGTCAATAGAATTATCGACTTTGATTATTCTAAGGGCGTTCGCTATTTGTCATATCGGTAGGAGGTATATTACCATGAAAAAATTATTATTGGTTCCAGCTTTCATGTTGGCATTTTTCTTCTCTACAATATC
>OQVO01000192.1_pt1 | contig 20303 bp, 12 predicted proteins | sample 1691511 | NCBI WGS metagenome assembly OQVO01 (sample SAMN03418254, study PRJEB22391) | human gut metagenome | biome: human-gut; feature: organic feature; material: feces | host: Homo sapiens | place: Tanzania | collected 2013-01 | reverse complement strand
CGATGCCGTTACGCGACCGTTAAGTTTGGCTTTTTCGTCTTCCAGCGCCTGACGTTTCTCCAGCAGCGTGCGGTACGCCGGGTGAACTTTGGTGTACAGCTTGGAGATTTCCGCCTCTTTAAAGGTCAGTTCGTTCAACTGCGCGTCGATGTTCACCATCGAATCGAGCACCGCTTTCGCTTCCAGCGGCAGATCAACAGAATCTTTATCCTGACGGAAGGCATTCAGTTTGTTTTCGGCAACATCGAGGCGGCTACGTACTTCCGGTAACTGTTGCGCGAGGAAAGCGAGGCTTTTCGACGCTTCCGCCGATTTGCGCTCAATATTTTGTTCCTGATAGTTACGGGCGATGCTGTTAAGAATGTCGCGGATCTGTTCGCGATCTTCACCGGTATAAGTCAGGCTCAGTACGCCTGCGTCTTTGCCGTTCTCCGTTACCGTCAGGCTGTTTTGCAGTTGGTTGATCATCCCCAACGTGGAGTATTTGGTGACGGTAAACTCACTGCCCGGGCGGGCGTGAATGGCTTCAACCATCAGCGTGACGCCTTCTTTTTTCAGCATCTGGCCCGCTTGCCCACGGGCGCTAAAGCCGCCATCACTGCTCAGGGTGTAGTTTTTGTTGTCCAGCACATTAAGCGTAAACACCTGATCCGCCATCTCTTTCGGGCGGTTAAAGGTGGTCACTTTCACCGTCTCGTTCTGACGTCCCATCAGGCGATCCCAGCCCGCACCGAAAATCGGGAACGTGTTTTTGCTCACTGCAATATCGAGGTCGAGATCGTCCACCGTTTTACCAAGCACCAGACGCGAACGAATCAACTGGATCTCGGCGTCCGATGCAGGCGGTTTGTTGGCTAATGCCGAGCCAATGTCCTGCACTAACGAATTGCCGCTGTTTTGCTCGATTTGTACCAGTGCGTCGGCACTATAAATCGGCGTGGCGAAGAAGGTGTAAACCACGGCACAAAGGGCGAATACAGCGGTGATGCCAATCACCCACCAGCGCGCTTCAATGACGTTGCCGACCAGGCGACCAATATCGATTTCATCACTGCCCGTTACCGGAGCGGCATGTTGTTTTACTTTTTCTGTCATTCTTATACCTGCTCTGCGTTCAATGCCTGCGCCCACTGGCGGGCAGACCGTTCAAGTAATGTGTACACCGCTGCAAACGTTTCCCGGCTTTTGCGATACGGATCGGGGATTTCACATTCGTTATCCCAGTGACCAAACAGCATCACTTTGCCGCGCATCTCAGGTGCCATCTCGCATAAGCGTTCGATATGGCGCTTTTCCATGGTCAAAATCAGGTCATAGTTGCGACACAGGCGGCGGCTGATTTGTCGTGCACAGTGACCTTCCAGAGACAGTTGATGTTCTGCGGCGACGCTGATAGCGGTAGGATCAGCGCCCTTACCGACCAGCGCGCCGAGTCCAGCGGACTCCACTTTCAGCTCCGGGTGATAACGTTGCAGTAAGCGTTCCGCCGTCGGGGAACGGCAAATATTGCCGACACAGACAACTAAGATGTTGTTAAACATGACGATTACCAGTTATGAATGTCGCTGGCTGTATCCGTCATGTAACGGACACCGCTAATAGTTGGCAGCAACTGATTGATCAGACGGTTCCAGCGGGAAACCGGGGCGGTGGTGACATACACCACGTCATAAGGTTGCAGGCGGAATTCTGTCGCCATCACCAGCGACGTCGCATCGGACATATCCAGCTGGTAGATATTGGCAATCTTGCCGTTACGCCCGCCCTCGCCTTTCAGCGGACGAATGACAAAGATGCCGCTGGCGTTGGAGGTGGTCATGTCGATGCCTTCAGCATTGCCCAGGGCTTCAGTCAGGGTCATGCCGCTAAAGTCCATTTTCAGGGTGCTCTGTTTCTTCACTTCACCCATCACAAATACTTTCAGATCATCATTACGCGGCACGTAGAGAATATCGCCGGGATAAAGCAGTCGGTTCTGATTGAGGTCGCCGTTTTGCATCAGCGCCTGCAAAGAAATGCGTTCTTCACGACCATTGTGTGTTAGCACCACGTTGCGCCAGTCAGCGGTGTCGGTCAGGCCACCTGCGGCGTTGATGGCGTCGAGAATGGTCAGTGGTACGTTGGTGATCGCCTGTTGACCGGATTTATTCACCTGACCGGAGATATAGGCCTTTTGTGAGCGGAAGGCGGCGATATTAACGTCCACCTGCGGGTCAGCGATGTACGTCGCTAAGCGCCCGGTAATATCACTGCGGATTTCAGCGAGCGTTTTCCCGACTACGTGAACCTTGCCGATATACGGGTAGAACATGGTGCCGTCAGGCTGTACCCAGTTGCCGGTGTCGCTGGAGCTGCGGTACTGACCGGCTGGCGTGGTGAGTTCCGGGTGATCCCAGACGGTGACATTCAGAACGTCGCCCGGCCCGACGCGATACTGGTAATTCGCGATCTCGCTTTCCAGCGTCATATTGGGGCGCGCTACATTCGGGCGTGGGCGTAATTGGTCAATCAGGCGCGGGGTCAGCGGATAAACATTCACCATTTTGTCGAGATCGAAATCAGCGTCCTGCTGTTTGATGACGTCTTTGCCCATCGTCGACATATTGCTGCCCGGAAGTACTGTGCAACCGCTTATCAAGGTTACTGACACCAATAATGGCATCAATTTCATTTTGGATTTCATCATTGTTTATTTATCACTTTGGCAGAGTAATTATCCTGTGCACTATTAATAGCAATGTCGCCATGCACATTTACCTTGCAGTTAATTGAATAAAAATTTAACTGGCATCAGTCCTAAAAAAATTGATTTCATCCGCAGGCTATTGACAGAATAATTCAGACTGGTCTTTCAGGCATCCAGACACGCTACCGCCCCTGGCTTTTTAGCTACCAATACACTGATTTAGCTTAATTTTTCAAACCCTCTCTGCATACAATCGTTGATGAGAAAGGGTTATTGCGGAAATTAACTTCCGAATATAAGGTGACATTATGGTAATTGAATATTGGCTCTCCAATAATGCAGGAGGAAGTGTTACAGCTAACGGAATAGCAGGCAAGGTAACAATTCGGCAATTGGCTATTTTTAAGAATTATATTAAGTGTCATTCAATATGGTTTTTAGGAGTTTCTTTAGGTTGACAATATTTAATATTGCGCCTCCACATGCGATATTTCTTAAATAATGTTTTATTATTACCACTTTTAATTCAGGGATAATGTGAGGTTATTACCCTCAAATAATATGAGATAAATAGTGCTGCAACATTGCATTTTTGCCCCGATTTATCCATGATCGAATTGTGACATTTGTCATACAACGAATAGGTTTTGTACTTACTATGGAATGGATTGCCGATCCGTCTATCTGGGCCGGGTTAATCACGCTGATTGTGATCGAACTGGTCCTCGGCATTGATAACCTGGTCTTTATTGCCATCCTCGCCGAAAAACTACCGCCGAAGCAGCGCGACCGCGCACGGGTTACCGGGCTGCTGCTGGCGATGTTAATGCGCCTGTTACTGCTGGCGTCAATCTCCTGGCTGGTCACCCTGACTCAACCGCTGTTCAGCTTCCGCTCGTTTACCTTTAGCGCCCGCGACTTAATCATGCTGTTTGGTGGTTTCTTCCTGTTGTTCAAAGCCACGATGGAGCTGAACGAACGGCTGGAAGGGAAAGATAGCAATAACCCCACGCAACGCAAAGGTGCGAAGTTCTGGGGCGTGGTGACACAAATAGTGGTGCTGGACGCTATCTTCTCACTCGACTCGGTGATTACCGCCATCGGGATGGTCGACCATTTACTGGTCATGATGGCCGCCGTGGTTATCGCTATCAGCCTGATGTTGATGGCCAGCAAGCCGTTAACCCAGTTCGTTAACAGTCATCCGACGATCGTTATTCTCTGCTTAAGCTTCCTGTTGATGATTGGCTTTAGCCTGGTGGCGGAAGGTTTCGGCTTCGTCATTCCGAAAGGCTACCTGTACGCTGCCATTGGTTTCTCGGTGATGATCGAGGCGTTCAATCAGTTGGCTATCTTTAACCGGCGACGTTTTCTTTCCGCTAACCAGACACTGCGCCAGCGGACTACCGAAGCGGTAATGCGCCTGCTTAGCGGGCAAAAAGAAGATGCGGAACTGGACGCCGAAACCGCGTCCATGCTGGTGGATCATGGTAACCAGCAGATCTTTAATCCGCAGGAACGGCGGATGATTGAGCGGGTACTTAATCTTAACCAGCGTACCGTCAGCAGCATTATGACGTCGCGCCACGATATTGAGCATATCGATCTCAACGCGCCGGAAGACGAGATCCGCCAGTTGCTGGAGCGAAATCAGCATACGCGGCTTGTCGTTACTGATGGCGATGACGCAGAAGATTTGCTCGGTGTTGTTCACGTTATCGACCTGTTACAACAGTCACTGCGCGGCGAACCGCTCAACCTGCGGGTGTTGATTCGTCAGCCGCTGGTGTTCCCAGAAACCTTGCCGTTGTTACCTGCCCTGGAGCAGTTCCGTAATGCCCGCACACACTTTGCTTTTGTGGTGGATGAGTTTGGCTCGGTGGAAGGGATTGTGACATTAAGTGACGTCACTGAAACCATTGCCGGTAACTTACCGAACGAAGTGGAAGAGATCGACGCCCGCCATGATATTCAGAAGAATGCGGACGGTTCCTGGACGGCGAATGGTCATATGCCGCTGGAAGATCTGGTGCAATATGTGCCGCTGCCGCTGGATGAAAAACGTGAATATCACACCATTGCCGGGCTATTGATGGAATATTTGCAGCGTATTCCAAAACCTGGCGAAGAAGTTCAGGTGGGGGATTATTTGCTTAAAACGTTGCAGGTAGAAAGCCATCGCGTGCAGAAGGTGCAGATTATTCCGCTGCGTAAGGATGGCGAGATGGAGTACGAGGTGTGATGGTATCGGCCATTTTACCCAATGCTGCGTAACGCCTTATAACTTCAGCAATGAAGCGTTGTCTGTGGTACATGGACATCACAGCGGGGGTGTGGGTCCGGCTGTAAATCGCCGAATCGTTTCCTGTAGGCCGGGGCAGCCCACATGGATGTGGGCTGAGGGCGCGTTTTACAGTGATGTTACCTCGCGCCCGTACCCGATAGCCGAAAGGAATAAGATGAGGGAACCACGCCAGCGGCGATTTACCGCCGGGAGCCTGGGTTGCCAGGGTGGTGGCGATTGAGCCACCCTGGCACGTTCACCGGCTTGAGCGTTCCATAGTAGCGAGGAACATCAAGTGAACGGAACAGCCTTCGATCTTACATATTCAGAATATAATGGTGCCGCCACGAACGCCTGATGCGACGCTTTACGCGTCTTATCAGGCCTACAGGACAGGTCACCTGGTAACCTACATCTTCTCCAGCAACTTCTTCACATCTTTGCCATTGCGGGAATCTTTATTCCGCTCGGCCCAGTCGTTAAGACGGCGTTTTGCTTCATCCTGTAGATGTTTACGCAGTAACTGATCCACTTGCAGGCTGTAATTAAGTTGCTGCCAGTTGCCATAAACCCGCAGCGGTACTGGCGTTTCTTTGAGGAAATCAATCAGTTTGCTTTCTCCGTTCCAGCCACCCACGACCCGAATATCAAACTGGGTGTCGCAGGTTTGCTCCGCCAGATTCAACGTACCAGCCCCGGAAAGCGCCAGCATGGGCGATTGACCTTGCATGTCGTTTAACGTCACGACGCCATCCTTCAACGTCAAATCGGTGGTAAAGCGGTCAAGACGCGTCACGTTATCGAAGTTTTCAGCGGCCTTCACATCACCACCATTACGTTCTACCGCTTGCTGAATCATCTGCTGGAAGTTCATCCCTTCCATGCGTGTGTCGGTCATTTCGACATGTGCCTGTCCTTGCCAGTTGTGGCGGAATGCGTCGGCATCTATGTCAGCACCGGAGAAATCACCAGCCAGTGACATCTTTCCGGTCAACGAAATCGGATAGTTAAACGCCTTCAGAATGGTGCCAATCTCAACGTTTTCCAGCCGTGGCTGGAAGTTTATCCGCGGATTTATTGATGTCGCGTCCAACGTGCCCGGCAGTGAAACCTGTCCACCGTTAAGTTTGCCCTGCAGTTGAGTAATTTCCAGCAAACCCGACTTGTTGGTCATTTGCGTGGCAACATCTGTAAAATTCATTCCGCGCCAGCGCACGTTACTGGCCTGCAACAAAATATCAGCCGTAAAGCCTTGCAGTCCCTGATAGGCCGGTTCATCAATACGCGAAGAAATGACCGGGCGCGGCAACGTTGATTGGCTCAGCCCTTGCTGCGCGGCACCGTTCTCACCATTCGCTGTTTCATTAAGGGGGATGAGGTTGTCAAGATTCAGTTGCGGGAATTGCAGTCTCAGCTGCCATTCCGGTTTCTCTGTCAGCGTGACCTGTGCTTGCCCGCTCAGCGTACTGTCATTGGCGGTCAAACTAATTTGGTTAAATGAAAGGCGTTTATGTGACTCCTGCCACTGGGCCTGGAAACTCCCCTGCCCCTGAATACCTTGTTTTGGTAAATCGGCACCCTGCAACTGCCAGTTAATTTGTTCAATAGCCGCCGTTAAATCATGCGGATAATCAGAAGCATCTACCGTACCGTTAAGGGATATCGTGAGATCGCGCTGATCGCGATTAACCCGCCCGGAGAACTCAAATGAGCCACGATGTTGGGGATCTTGTTCCATTTGCAGGCGGATATTGCGGATTGTCACCTGCTCGTCATCTTCATGCTGGAACACCAGAACGCTGTCCGCCACCTTAAGACTGGATATATCAAACGACCATCCGCGATCGTCTGACAGATCCGGCAAGGTATTGTCGCGCGGTGCAACCGGAGCGTCTTCACTGCGCACCGCTTCCGTCTGCGGCGTCAGTTGGATCACTGCCCCCTTTAGCATCACCTGCTTAACGCTCAGTTGATGACTCAGTAGTGGTAAAAGCGCCACGTCCAGACGCATGTTGTCGGCGCGAACCAGTGGCTGGCTTGCGCCCTGGGCGGTGAGAGACATTCGCCCGGAGAGGATACTAAGCTGCGGCCAGACGTGCCAACGCAGTGGCCCGTCGAGCTGCAATTGATAACCGCTACGTGCAGCAACTTGCTTGACCATATAGTCGCGGAAATCATTCGGATTCACCAGCAATACTAACGCAGATAACCCGGCCACCAGCACGACCAGGAGTATCATCAGCGTCGTCAGAAATCGTCTCATGGTATCCTCAATGGGCCTGAATTAGTCTTTATCGATTCGGCTGGCTACCGCGCCCTGCTGGTTGCGATATTTCGCATCTTCTCGGCGTTTGTAAGGTCGCGCCGCCGGGCCGGAAAGCGGCTCAAAGCTCAGCGCACCAATTAACATGCCCGGACGCAGCGCCAGCGGCAGCTTACCGGAGTTGTAAAACTCCAGCACAATGCAGCCAGACCAGCCCGGATCGATACGGTGCGCGGTGACGTGCACCATCAGCCCCAGACGCGCCAGTGAGGAACGCCCGTCCAGCCAGCCCACCAGATCGGCTGGCAGCGTCACCGACTCCAGCGTCACCGCCAGCGCCAGCTCTCCTGGGTGAAGATAAAACGCCTCGCCCTCGTCGAGCACGATTTCATCGCTCATCACGCGGTCAAGCGCGGCGCTCACTTCATCTTTGGGACCGCTCAGATCGATAAACGCTGCCGTGTGACCACGGAAGGTACGAAATTTATTGCCCAGGCGCACATCCACCGTCGCGCCGTTAATACGCTCCACTGGCGGACGTGGGTTGATCGACAAACGGCCTTCATCAAGCCAGGCTTCAATATCTCGGTCACACAGACGCATGGCATTTTCTCCTTTCGCGCATCACTCCCTTAACGCCAATTACGTCAAGGGCATACCAGGTTATCACTGAACGGTACACAATTTATCAAGCTTATTCAAAGAACTGACTTATTTTCGCTTTCAATATATCGATCGCGATGCGGTTTTTCCCGCCGCGCGGCACGATAATGTCCGCATATTGTTTAGAAGGCTCAATGAATTGCAGGAACATCGGGCGCACGGTTTTTTGATATTGCGCCATCACTGAATCCATTGAACGCCCACGCTCGTTAACGTCACGCTTGATGCGGCGCATCAGGCAGATATCCAGCGGGGTATCAACGAAAATTGAGAAGTTAAGTTCGTCACGCAAACGCGCATCCGTCAGCAGCAAAATGCCTTCGAGAATGATGACTTTCTTCGGCTCAACTGTCACCGTTTCTTTCATACGCGTATGTTCAACATAGCTGTAAACCGGCAGGTCAATGGCCGAGCCGCGTTTCAATGCTTGTAAATGCTCAAGCAGCAGGCTGTGATCCATCGCGCTGGGATGGTCGTAGTTGGTCTTAACGCGTTCTTCCATCGACAGATGGCTTTGATCTTTGTAATAGCAGTCTTCGGGAATTACGCCGATGTGTTCATCACCGACTTGCTCACGTAATTCACGATAAAGGGTACTGGCAATAAGACTCTTGCCGGAAGCCGATGCGCCAGCGATACCGATAATGACGCACTGATGAGACTGATCAGTCATATATTTAGCGACCTGATTAACCTGGATGTTAGGAAGGGGGCGACGAAGCGCCAAACGCGGCAATTATAGGGATTTCATCCGCCTGATACCAGTCGAATAGCGTTGCCGCGCGCTCAGAGTTAATTGTTGACGAAGAATTCCCGGTGGCAAATTACGTTGATCAGTTTTATACAAGGTAAAAAATGTTATACGCAGTTGCGCAAATTATCCGCCTTTACGTCACTTTATGAGCAATTCGCATATAAAATGTAAAACTTTTGTACTAGCATAAACACAGAAACGAATACTGGCGACCTGGTCTTGCGGATAAAGCGGTAATGAGCAAACAATCACAGCATGTATTAATTGCCCTGCCCCACCCGCTGCTTCACCTGGTCAGTTTAGGTTTAGTCTCGTTTATCTTTACCCTTTTCTCGCTTGAGCTTTCGCAGTTTGGCACCCAACTCGCCCCACTGTGGTTCCCGACGTCCATCATGATGGTGGCGTTTTATCGCCATGCCGGGCGCATGTGGCCGGGGATTGCGCTGAGCTGCTCGCTGGGAAATATCGCCGCATCCATCCTGCTTTTTTCCACCAGCTCGCTGAACATGACCTGGACGACCATCAATATTGTTGAAGCCGTGGTCGGGGCAGTGCTACTGCGTAAATTGCTGCCGTGGTATAACCCCTTGCAAAATCTGGCTGACTGGCTGCGTCTGGCACTCGGCAGCGCCATTGTTCCACCTCTGTTAGGGGGTGTTCTGGTTATCCTGCTGACGCCCGGAGACGATCCTCTCAGGGCATTTTTGATATGGGTACTGTCAGAATCCATCGGCGCACTGGCACTGGTGCCGCTGGGATTGTTATTTAAACCACACTATCTGCTGCGCCATCGCAACCCACGGTTGCTTTTTGAGTCGCTGCTCACGTTAGCCATCACACTGACGTTAAGCTGGCTTTCGATGCTGTATCTGCCGTGGCCTTTTACTTTCATTATTGTGCTGTTGATGTGGAGCGCCGTGCGCCTGCCACGAATGGAAGCCTTTTTGATCTTCCTTACCACGGTGATGATGGTGTCACTGATGATGGCCGCGGATCCCTCCCTGCTTGCTACGCCGCGTACATACCTGATGAGCCATATGCCGTGGCTACCGTTTTTGCTGATCCTGCTGCCCGCCAACATCATGACCATGGTGATGTATGCCTTTCGTGCGGAACGCAAACACATTTCCGAAAGCGAAACCCGCTTTCGGAACGCGATGGAATATTCCGCCATCGGCATGGCATTAGTGGGCACCGAGGGGCAATGGCTGCAATCCAACAAAGCGCTCTGCCAGTTTCTCGGGTACAGTCAGGAAGAGCTGCGCGGACTCACCTTTCAGCAACTGACCTGGCCGGAGGATCTCAATAAAGATCTGCAACAGGTTGAAAAGCTGATCAGCGGTGAAATAAACACCTATTCAATGGAAAAACGCTACTACAACCGCAATGGCGATGTTGTCTGGGCGTTGCTTGCCGTCTCACTGGTGCGCCACACGGATGGCACGCCGCTCTATTTTATCGCTCAGATTGAAGACATTAACGAGCTAAAACGCACCGAACAGGTGAATCAGCAACTGATGGAGCGCATCACGCTGGCTAACGAAGCGGGCGGGATTGGCATCTGGGAGTGGGAGTTGAAGCCGAATATTTTTAGCTGGGATAAGCGGATGTTCGAGCTGTATGAAATTCCTCCGCATATCAAACCAAACTGGCAGGTGTGGTACGAGTGCGTGCTGCCGGAAGATCGCCAGCATGCCGAAAAAGTGATTCGTGATTCGTTGCAATCACGCTCGCCCTTTAAACTGGAATTTCGCATTACCGTAAAAGACGGTATTCGCCATATCCGCGCCCTCGCCAACCGGGTACTGAATAAAGAAGGCGAAGTCGAACGTCTGCTCGGCATTAATATGGATATGACCGAGGTTAAACAGCTTAACGAGGCATTGTTTCAGGAAAAAGAGCGCCTGCACATTACGCTTGATTCCATCGGTGAAGCCGTGGTCTGTATTGATATGGCGATGAAAATTACCTTTATGAATCCGGTGGCGGAGAAGATGAGCGGCTGGACGCAGGAAGAAGCGTTAGGTGTTCCACTCCTGACGGTGTTGCATATTACTTTTGGCGACAACGGACCATTAATGGAGAACATTTACAGTGCCGACACCTCACGTTCCGCGATTGAACAAGATGTGGTGTTGCACTGCCGAAGCGGCGGCAGCTACGACGTGCATTACAGTATTACGCCGTTAAGTACTCTGGACGGCAGCAATATTGGTTCGGTTCTGGTGATTCAGGACGTCACCGAATCGCGCAAAATGCTGCGCCAGCTGAGCTACAGCGCCTCCCATGATGCACTGACGCATCTCGCCAATCGCGCCAGTTTTGAGAAGCAACTACGCATCCTGCTGCAAACGGTAAACAGTACACATCAGCGACATGCACTGGTGTTTATCGATCTTGATCGCTTTAAAGCGGTGAATGACAGCGCCGGGCATGCGGCGGGTGACGCTTTGCTGCGCGAACTGGCGTCGTTAATGCTGAGTATGCTGCGTTCCAGCGACGTGCTGGCGCGACTCGGTGGCGATGAATTTGGTCTGCTGCTGCCAGATTGTAATGTCGAAAGTGCGCGTTTTATCGCTACACGCATTATCAGCGCCGTAAATGACTATCACTTTATCTGGGAAGGACGTGTACATCGGGTAGGTGCCAGTGCCGGGATTACCTTGATTGATGACAACAATCATCAGGCGGCTGAAGTGATGTCGCAGGCTGATATCGCCTGTTATGCCTCCAAAAATGGTGGACGGGGCCGGGTGACGGTTTACGAACCGCAGCAAGCTGCCGCACATAGCGAACGGGCGGCGATGTCGCTTGATGAACAGTGGCGGATGATTAAAGAGAATCAGTTGATGATGATCGCCCACGGTGTCGCTTCGCCGCGGATCCCGCAAGCGCGTAATTTGTGGCTGATTTCACTTAAGCTCTGGAGTTGCGAAGGCGAGATTATTGATGAACAAACATTTCGTCGTAGCTTCAGCGATCCGGCACTTAGCCATGCTCTTGACCGACGGGTATTCCACGATTTTTTCCAGCAGGCCGCAAAAGCGGTTGCCAGTAAAGGCTTAAGCATCGCCCTCCTCCTTTCCGTTGCCGGTTTGAGTAGCACCACACTGGTAAATGAACTGCTTGAACAGCTGGAAAACAGCCCTTTACCACCACGGTTATTACATCTGATTATTCCGGCAGACGCGATTTTAGATCACGCAGAAAGCGTGCAAAAACTGCGGCTGGCGGGATGTCGGATCGTATTCAGTCAGGTGGGCCGCGATCTGCAAATCTTCAACTCGCTGAAAGCGAATATGGCAGATTACCTGCTACTTGATGGTGAGTTATGCGCCAACGTGCAGGGTAATTTGATGGATGAGATGCTGATTACGATCATTCAGGGGCACGCTCAGCGGCTCGGGATGAAGACCATCGCCGGGCCAGTAGTTTTACCCCTGGTGATGGATACGCTTTCTGGCATCGGCGTCGATCTGATTTATGGTGATGTGATTGCCGATGCCCAACCGCTGGATTTGCTGGTGAATAGCAGTTATTTCGCGATTAACTAAGGCGTGCTTCCCCATCGCCTGATGCGGCGTATCAGGCCTACAATTCGTCCGTTCCGTCTGGTTGCCAGCCTTCCGTATACCAGATATGCAACAGCGCATAAGAACGCCAGGGCTTCCAGCGTTCGGCATAACGGCGGATTTGTGCCGGTGTCATTCCCGGAAATCGCTGTTTAATCAGATAATCATCCGGCAGGAAAACATCTTTCGCCTGCCAGCCGCGCAAGGCGAAATAATTCGCCGTCCAGCGCCCGATACCCGGAAAAGTTTGCAGCGTTTTCATCGCCTGCTCCACATCGCCCGGTATTGTCATTGGTAAGGTGCCCTCCAGCGCCGCATTTGCCAGATGAATCAGCGCCTCTGCCCGTTTCAACGGCATACCTAACTCTTTTAATGCCTGCGGATCTGCTGCTGCCAGCCGCTGAGGCGTGGGGAAGCAGACATAATCCGGAAAATCATCCAGCCGTTCGCCATAAAGCTGTACCACTTTGGCGGTCAATTTTGCCGCCATCGCCACGCTCACCAGTTGGCCTAAAATCGCCCGCACGCCCTGCTCAAAAGCATCAACACTGCCGGGTAAACGCAATCCGGGCCGCGCCGCGCCTAACTTGCCCAACGCACCGTTAACAATCTGCGGGTTACATTGCAGATCAAACAGGCGGCTCATTTTCGCCAGACACTCTGCGGCAACAGGTTCTAAACCTGCACTTAAATTTATGTGCAGAGTATGGCGGGCTATATCCGGAATAGCAGTCACCACGCCGCGATATTCGCCCACCGCCAGACTACGGGCATAATAATCGTCAGCGACCGTTTCCACACCGTTCACCGCACGGGCGGCGAGAAATCCCAACATCCACGACCAGTCATACGGCGGCTGCCAGTTCAGGGTATACATCGCATCTCCTTGTTAATCCGCTTTCAGCATAAACGTTATTCAGACGCTACGCTTTGCTTTCATATTCCGGTTGTCGCGACGGCAACATTTCGCTAAAGTCACGCCCCTTCTTCACCGGCATGGGGATTATTTCGTGTTTATTGGTTTTGATTACGGTACAGCAAACTGTTCAGTGGCGGTCATGCGTGACGGTAAACCGCATTTGCTAAAAATGGAAAACGACAGCACGCTGCTGCCTTCAATGCTTTGCGCGCCAACGCGTGAAGCGGTAAGCGAATGGCTGTACCGCCATCATGATGTTCCGGCAGACGACGATGAAACGCAGGCGCTGTTACGTCGGGCGATTCGTTATAACCGCGAAGAAGATATCGATGTTACGGCGAAAAGCGTGCAGTTCGGTCTTTCCTCACTGGCACAGTACATTGATGATCCAGAAGAAGTGTGGTTTGTGAAATCACCAAAATCGTTCCTCGGTGCCAGCGGCTTAAAACCGCAGCAGGTAGCGCTGTTTGAGGATCTGGTCTGCGCAATGATGTTGCACATTCGCCAGCAGGCGCAGGCACAGCTGCCAGAAGCGATTACTCAGGCGGTGATTGGTCGCCCGATCAACTTCCAGGGGCTGGGCGGCGATGAAGCAAACGCCCAGGCGCAAGGGATTCTGGAACGCGCGGCGAAGCGTGCCGGATTCAGGGACGTGGTATTCCAGTACGAGCCGGTCGCGGCTGGGCTGGATTACGAAGCCACCTTGCAGGAAGAAAAACGGGTGCTGGTGGTGGATATCGGCGGTGGTACGACTGACTGTTCATTGCTGCTGATGGGGCCGCAGTGGCGTTCGCGTCTCGATCGTGAAGCCAGCCTGCTGGGTCACAGTGGTTGCCGTATTGGCGGTAACGATCTGGATATCGCACTGGCGTTTAAAAACCTGATGCCGTTACTGGGCATGGGTGGCGAAACCGAAAAAGGCATCGCCCTGCCGATTCTGCCGTGGTGGAATGCGGTTGCCATCAACGACGTTCCTGCACAGAGTGATTTCTACAGTAGTGCCAACGGTCGTCTGCTTAACGATCTGGTACGCGATGCCCGCGAACCGGAAAAAGTGGCCCTGTTACAGAAAGTCTGGCGTCAGCGTTTAAGCTATCGCCTGGTGCGTAGCGCAGAAGAGAGCAAAATTGCGCTTTCAAGCGTAGCGGAAACCCGCGCCTCACTGCCGTTTATCAGCGATGAACTGGCTACGCTGATTAGCCAGCAAGGGCTGGAAAGCGCCCTCAGCCAGCCACTGGCGCGGATTCTGGAACAGGTGCAACTGGCCCTGGATAACGCCCAGGAAAAACCGGACGTTATCTACCTGACCGGCGGTAGCGCCCGTTCACCGCTGATTAAAAAAGCGCTGACAGAACAGTTGCCGGGCATTCCGATTGCAGGTGGCGATGACTTTGGCTCCGTCACCGCCGGGCTGGCACGCTGGGCGGAAGTGGTGTTTCGTTAATTGAAAACTGGCTCAGCAACGGCTTAAATCAGCCTGCGCCTGAGCCAGTTTTTCTGCCGCCTGACGTAACGGTTCCATCAACGGCATGGTCCGTGCTGGAGCATGAAGGCGGAATCGCTGCAACTCTGTCGCACCGACAGTCAGCGCCGATTCCAGCCGATGTCGTTTGGCGGCCATTTTTGCCATTACCGCTTGTCTGTCTGCAGGCGTTACCGCTTCGTTCGGCCTGAAAACAAAACGGCGTTCGCAACTCGCTTTCCAGTCGATAACCGCCTGGGTCAGATGATCACCAAAACCTTTTACTTGCTTAACGCTCCGTCGGGTAACGTCTGCGGCGGTTTCAATACCAAAAGACCGTAACGCCGCTTTACGCGCAGGGCCAGCGCCGGGAATAGAGGCAACATCAATAAAAAATCCCTCCAGAAACTTCTGCTTCTGCCGTTCCCTTGCGTTGTCCTGAAGTGCTGCCAGAGCGCGTTTCTCCTCTTCCGGTAACCCAAGAATTTCGTCCTTCATTTTTTCGAGCATCGTCCGTTTGGCGATAAAACCTTCCAGCCCGCCCAACTGTTGGATCTGGCTGACTAAATGGTCATAGTCCATTTTCGCGCGATTAAATGCCTCACGGCGTTGCTGAACTTCTGCTTTGTACGCTTTGCTTGTCAGACTGCCAATAATCCAGATAGCCGACAGCACAGGAACCAAAATAATATAACGCGGTTCTGCCTGAAGGCCGCAAAGCAACAGCGATAACGCTGACAGTGCGATCTCAATCAGAATGATGTATTCGCGCCGTAACAGGCCTAAAGGAAGCGGCCTGCCAGTCGGTTGGAAATGATCGGGTAATGGCAATTGCAATGCTGGCGGTGCTACTGACGCCATCACCATCGCCCAGACTTTCGCCAGCACAAAATCACCGCTGGTGGTAATGACCTCTTCGCCGAGATCAATAAAATAGATAACGCCTTGATTATCCAGCGCACACCACGGGCAGTCGGTCAAATGAGCGGGATAAACATGCATTGCCGAAACGGTACATTTCTTTAACTGTTGGCGTAGTAAATCAAGTGCCGCTACCCACGCTTTTGCCGTCGGACGCCCGGTTGCCACGCCACTTTCCGTGAATGCCTGCTGAAACATGGCTTCAACATCACCCGGTAACATCGACAGCGGAATAGATCGTGGCGGCGGTGTTAAACCACGTCGCTGATTATCTGACGCGTAGGCATAACGGAAATGGGCAATATCCGTCTCCAGCGCATTACCCGCATCAGAGATAAGCGGCACACCAGAATAAGGATGCCGCCCACCAAACAAGACGTGAAAAATCAGCAACGCAAGGCCAAAATTATCGTGATTCGCGGTACGTTCAAAACCGACAAATGACGACAAGGTTTGTAGCTCTGGCGGCGTAAAATGCGACACGCCGACTTCGCATAAATGCAGCGTGCCATTGGCGTTAATCTGAAAGGAGTCGCTATCAATCAATACCACTTTGCTGTCGCGACCTACCATAAAACTGTTCTGGTTTACGTCACCCACGACGTGCCCGTGCTCGTGAACCGTAGCAAAAGATGAAGCAATATTGCGCGCAACATAGAGTAGAAAATCCCACGCACAATGAGGGTAACTCTGGCGACGATGTGCCGGGCTATAGATCATATGAATCGGTTCTTTACCAGAAACTTTTGGCATCATAAAACCGATAACTTTTCCGCCTCGTCCACCGTGAAGCGTTGCCTGCGGCCAGGCGACATAATTCAACAATTGCGCGTCAGCTGTCGCAGCCATAAAGGCAAGTTTGTCCTGTTTTAAGGCGGGTGGCGGCGTGTGATAAATCTTGGCGACGCTATCGACAAACTCCTCGATATCATAAACCGCACCTTCGCCGCCTTTGCTCAGTTCACGGCCAGGCGTAACGCACTCACCAGTAGCAGTATATAAAGTGGGTTTCATGGTAACCACAGCGCCAGTGCCAACGTTTTATCATCATCGGTACGCTCGTTTACCGCCGGGCTGGACAAAAACTGCTTTAACAATTCAGGTAATAAATCGAGTTGTTCCTGCGTTGCTGACGCCAGTCCATTGAAAAACGGGGTAAAGAAAGGCACATGCGGAGAATTATCCAGCATATTTAACGCCAGTCGCTGGATACCATCCGTAAATGCTGCAACTTTATGCACACGCTCAGTGCTGGTGAAAGTTTCCAGTCTGGAAACGGCATCTTCATCGGTAATGAAGTGCGTCATATTGGCATATTCACCCACCATCGGCGTGAGAGGCAATTGCAGACCGTGACCCAAATCTACCACCACGCCGCCATCGCCAATCTGCATAATCAAGGTGCCGTCAGGCGATGAAATCAGTCCCAGAAATGTGCAGGCAAAATCGCGAACCGCTAATTCTTTGGCTTCCGCCTCGGCAAAAAGTCGCTGACGAATGGTCAGCACAATGTCCGTTGCGAGGACATCATTAAGCCCCAATTCCCCGCCCTGCACTTTTTGCGACATATAAGCCATCGCTTCATTGACGGCGAGCATCGCGCCTTCGCCACCCTGCGAGACACTGCCTGCGCCATCAGCGACAAATACCGACAATAATGGCTGCTGGTCTTCTAACCAGGCAACCTGCATCTGGCAGGCATCCTGGCAAGACAAGTCAGCGCTGATGTGCGACGTTCCAACGGCTGATGCATAAACCAGACGCCAGCTCAAACTGACGTCCAGCCTTTTGGCGCTTCCAGCACAACTTCCGTTCCCGGCGTGGAGCGGGAAACCGAACGCAGCGAACTGGATAACCAGCTAAACAGTTCACGGAATTGTAATCCTTGCAGAGGCAAAGGCTGACGAACGCTAATTTGTGCCAGCGTCTTCATATCCGCCCCCTGAACACCGATGGAAAAGAAAGCAAACCTTTTATCTTCTTCCCCCCGAAACACTTTGTTGGCTGCAGCCTGCCACTCATCGGTTGGTGCACCATCGGTAATCAGGAAAATCCACGGGCGATAATACGAAATACCATTTGCACGATACTCACGTTTCCGCTCCTCTACCATATCCAGGGCTTTGGTAATGGCCGCACCCATTGGTGTATCGCCCTGGGCAAACAGGATGGGCGGAAAAAAATTAGCGGCGCTGGTAAAGGGTTGTTCCACATGCACCGGGCCGAACGTCACAATGCCGAGTTCCACTCTTTTTAAAGCCAGCGGATCAGCAAGCAGTTCATCACGAAAGGTAACCAATCCGGCGTTAAGTTCATTAATAGGTCTACCGTTCATAGAACCAGAAACATCCAGCAGCAAAATGCAGGGGCAACGTGGTTCCGGGTTACTGGCAAAATCGCTGGTGGCAAACGTGATTTGTTCGCTCATAAGAAATCCTTTCTTAGAGAATTATTGAGGTCCGGTATCATACCGATTGCAATAAAGAAATAAGAGCAAACGAAGAAACTTTCAGAATTAGGCCCGGCGGCGCAGAAAATTTTGCTATTCGCCTCGCAAGAACGGAGAGCCGTCGATTGACACTAAGGGCGGAGTGACATAATTTCAGGAGTGAGGGTTAGGGAGAGGTTTCCCCCCTCCCCCTGGTGTTCTTAGTAAGCCTGGAAGCTAATCACTAAGAGTATCACCAGTATGATGACGTGCTTCATCATAACCCTTTCCTTATTAAAAGCCCTCTTCTCCGGGAGAGGGTTTCCCGTTTCAGCGTCCCGCTGAAATCGTCGGCTTACCTCCTTTCGCCCTGAATGCAGTCTATCGCTAACGCGTGAACAAAATAGTTTCCTCTGTGATTATTGCGTAACGACTCGCAAAGAATATTTGCTGGCAGGATCGCAGACTACAAAGCCTGCGGATTGACAATCTGATTGTGAAGGCATACTTTCAGGAGTGAGGGTAGAGCGGGGTTTCCCCCGCCCTGGTAGTCTTAGTAAGCGGGGAAGCTTATGACTAAGAGCACCACGATGATGAGTAGCTTCATCATGACCCTTTCCTTATTTAAGGCCCCTTCCTCGGGAGGGGCTTTCCCGTTTCAGCATCCGGCTGAAATCTGCGGCTTACCTCCTTTCGCCATGCAAGCAGTCTATCGCTAACGCGTAGATAAAATAGTTTCCTGTGTTATTACTGGATGCGTGCTCGCAAATGTGCCCGTCATTCAGACGATTCCAGACAGTGTTTCATAATTCCTCCATTTTTCTCCCTTATTGGCTGGCTACACTAGTATCATTCCGCGAAACGTTTCAGGAAGAGAAACTCTTAACGATGAAAGGCAGTTATAAATCCCGTTGGGTAATCGTAATCGTGGTGGTTATCGCCGCCATCGCCGCATTCTGGTTCTGGCAAGGCCGCAATGACTCCCGGAGTGCAGCCCCAGGGGCGACGAAACAAGCGCAGCAATCGCCAGCGAGTGATCGCCGTGGTATGCGTTCCGGCCCATTAGCCCCGGTTCAGGCGGCGACCGCCGTAGAACAGGCAGTTCCGCGTTACCTCACCGGGCTTGGCACCATTACCGCCGCTAATACCGTTACGGTGCGCAGCCGCGTGGACGGCCAACTGATAGCGTTACATTTCCAGGAAGGCCAGCAGGTCAAAGCAGGCGATTTACTGGCAGAAATTGACCCCAGCCAGTTCAAAGTTGCATTAGCACAAGCCCAGGGCCAACTGGCAAAAGATAAAGCCACGCTTGCCAACGCCCGCCGTGACCTGGCGCGTTATCAGCAACTGGCAAAAACCAATCTCGTATCCCGTCAGGAGCTGGATGCCCAACAGGCGCTGGTCAGTGAAACCGAAGGCACCATTAAGGCTGATGAAGCAAGCGTCGCCAGCGCGCAGCTGCAACTCGACTGGAGCCGCATCACCGCACCAGTCGATGGTCGCGTTGGTCTCAAGCAGGTTGATGTTGGTAACCAAATCTCCAGTGGTGATACCACCGGGATCGTGGTGATCACCCAGACGCATCCTATCGATTTGCTCTTTACCCTGCCGGAAAGCGATATCGCTACCGTCGTGCAGGCGCAGAAAGCCGGAAAACCGCTGGTGGTAGAAGCCTGGGATCGCACCAACTCGAAGAAATTAAGTGAAGGCACGCTGTTAAGCCTCGATAACCAAATCGATGCCACAACCGGTACGATTAAAGTGAAAGCACGCTTTAATAATCAGGATGATGCGCTGTTTCCCAATCAGTTTGTTAACGCGCGCATGTTAGTCGACACCGAACAAAACGCCGTAGTGATCCCAACAGCCGCCCTGCAAATGGGCAATGAAGGCCATTTTGTCTGGGTGCTGAATAGCGAAAACAAGGTCAGCAAACATCTGGTGACGCCGGGCATTCAGGACAGTCAGAAAGTGGTGATCCGTGCAGGTATTTCTGCGGGCGATCGCGTGGTGACAGACGGCATTGATCGCCTGACCGAAGGGGCGAAAGTGGAAGTGGTGGAAGCCCAGAGCGCCACCACTCCGGAAGAGAAAGCCACCAGCCGCGAATACGCGAAAAAAGGAGCACGCTCCTGATGCAGGTGTTACCCCCGAGCAGCACAGGCGGCCCGTCGCGCCTGTTTATTATGCGTCCTGTCGCCCCCACGCTGCTGATGGTGGCGATCTTACTCGCCGGGATTATCGGTTATCGCGCCCTGCCCGTTTCGGCGCTGCCGGAAGTGGACTATCCGACCATTCAGGTAGTCACGCTCTACCCAGGTGCCAGCCCGGATGTCATGACCTCTGCCGTT
>OQVO01000190.1_pt1 | contig 20385 bp, 18 predicted proteins | sample 1691511 | NCBI WGS metagenome assembly OQVO01 (sample SAMN03418254, study PRJEB22391) | human gut metagenome | biome: human-gut; feature: organic feature; material: feces | host: Homo sapiens | place: Tanzania | collected 2013-01 | reverse complement strand
TAAGAAAAGGAAGTGAATTTTATGAAATCAAGATATAAAATTGCAAGAAGATTTTTAATTTTCTGGACGCTGTTTATCGGATTATGTGCAGTCGGCGGAGCGGCAATGATGCTGACGGATACATCGGGCAGATTGGTGAAAATGGATGCAATGCTTCCTTATTTTCAAAAGCTCCCGTTTGCGGAATATGTTTTTCAGGATTTTCTGTTCCCGGGAATTGCATTGCTCATCGTCAACGGAATTACAAATCTGACGGCGGCATTTCTGCTTTTCAAAAACAAAAAAGCCGGAATTTATTGCGGCGGGATTTTCGGCGTTACTCTTATGCTGTGGATATGTATTCAGTTCTATATGTTTCCACCGAATTTTATGTCCGCGATATATTTTATTTTCGGAATTTTGCAGGCCGTGACAGGCTATGCAGCGTGGGTATTCTACACTCAGGAGAAATTTTTCATTGATGAAAGCGGATATAAAAATATCGGGACAAATGAAAATCGCCTTGTGGTCTATTTCTCCAGAATGGGCTATGTGAAAGCAAAAGCGCTTGAGAAGGCCGACAGAACCGGAGCAATGCTTTATGAGGTCAAGTCGACAGAGCTGACCGAGGGAACAAAGGGCTTTTGGTGGTGCGGCCGCTATGGGATGCATCGCTGGGAGATGCCGATTGAACCGATTACGGTCGATCTTTCAAGGTTCGATCACGTTACGGTCTGCTCACCGATCTGGGTGTTCAACCTTGCGGCTCCGATGCGCTCGTTTTGTAAGCAGGCGCACGGAAAAATCAAAGAGGCGGACTACATACTTGTTCACCACAACAAAAGCGATTACGAAAACGCCGCCGAGGAGATGGACGGACTGCTCGGGATAAAGCATACAAAGCTGACAAGCATTTATTGCCGTGAAGGAAGATTCGGAAAAGGCAGGTAATTGTTTTCTTGACATCGCTTTTACGGTATGGTAATCTTTAATCAAGACAGTAGCGAAACGGAGAAAAATATGGGAGAAACATTGCAGAAAAAACGCATCACCTGGATAGATAATGCAAGGGCGATTGCAATATTTTTCATTGTCCTCGGGCATATAAATGTCAGCGGACAGTTCTGCACATATCTCAATTCATTTCACGTTCCGCTTTTCTTTTTTATCTCGGGACTTACGTTCAGTGCAAAGGATAAGCCACTTGATTTTCTGAAGAAAAAAGTTAAGAGAATACTTGTCCCTTACTTGATTTTTTCGTCGATAAGTATTTTTATTTACCTCGTTTTCGGCAAGGCTGCCGCGAATAAGCTTGAGGGAACCGACTATATGCTCAGTCTCAGACAGTGTATCTACGGTATGCTTTACGGCGCACGGGGCAACGGATTTATGAGTTGGAACAGACCGCTATGGTTTTTGCCCTGTCTGTTTTCGCTGCTCGTGATCGCTTATCTTATAAGACGGTTTGTTTTTCGCAACAGCGACAATATCGTTTTTACGGTAGCTTCGCTGATAATCTGCTTCTTAATGTTCAGAAAGATGCTGTACGTTAATTATTTTCCGGTGCTTCCGTTCGGGCTGACTCAGGCGGCGAGCGCTTCACCGTTCTTTATACTCGGCATTTTGACGAGGCAGGTTACGGATGGTTGCGGAGAAAAAATCAAGCTGAAAATCGGATGGAGAATTGCACTGTGTGCCGTGCTTATTGCCGCAGGTGCGTTTGTCAATTCCCGCAACACAACGTTTGTCGGGTTTTCCTACAATCAGTTCGGGAATCTCTGGATTTATACGCTGTCGGCAGTGCTGAGCGTTTTCGGCTGGTGCCTTTTTTCGGGACTTTTCAGGTCGAAGGCGGTAGAATATGTTGGTAACAACACTATGACAATTCTTGTTATGCACAAGTTCCCGATAGTTTTTTACTCGCTTATTTCAATTCCGGGACTGTCGGAAAATATTTTTATTGGAATTTTATTTTCGGCGCTGACCGTTGCAATGTGTCTGGGCGTCGGGTTTATAATTGAAAGAATTTGTCCGTTTATTATCGGCAAGGAAAAGAGGAGAGCCAATGCTCAGAATTGAAAATCTTACCAAAAAATACGGTGAACATAAAGCGGTGGATGATCTGTCGCTTCATATCGCACCGGGTGAAATTTACGGCTTTATCGGTCACAACGGCGCCGGAAAAACGACAACACTGAAGTCCGTTGTCGGCATTCTTCAGTTTGACGAGGGAGAGATATACGTTAACGGTACGTCGGTAAAGGATGATCCGCTGAGGTGCAAAAAAGAGCTTGCATACATTCCCGACAATCCGGATATCTATGAGTTTATGACGGGAATAAAATATCTTAATTTTGTCGGTGATATTTTCGGCGTCGGAGCGAGCGACAGACAGGAAAAAATCAGAAAGTATGCCGATATGTTTGAGCTGACGGCGGATCTTGCTCAACCGATTTCAGCCTACTCCCACGGAATGAAGCAGAAACTTGCCATAATTTCCGCTTGGATTCACAGCCCGAAGCTCATTATTATGGACGAACCGTTTGTCGGACTTGACCCGAAAGCGGCGCACCTCCTCAAGGGTATGATGCGTGAGGTTTGCAACAACGGCGGAGCGATTTTTTTCTCCACTCACGTTCTTGAGGTTGCGGAAAAGCTCTGTGATAAAATTGCAATTATAAAAGAGGGCAAGCTGATTCGTTCGGGCAAAATGGAAGAGGTCAAGGGCGACGACAGTCTTGAAGAAGTCTTCCTTGAGCTGGAGGAAGAATGATGTTGAAACAACTTCTGAAAAAACAGCTGCTTGAAATGTTTCAGAACTTCTTTGTTGACCGAAAGAAAAACAAGGGACGTTCAAAAGCCTCAAGCATAGCAATGATCGTCGGATATTTTGTGCTGATCTGCGGACTTTTCGGCGCAATGTTTTCCGTTTTTGCTTACAGTATGCTCCCGATTGTCGACAGGGGGTACGGCTGGATGTTCTTCTGCTTTATGGGAATTGTCGCAGTTGCAATGGGCGCATTCGGCAGTATTTTCAACACATATTCGGGACTCTATCTTGCCAAGGATAACGATTTCCTGATTTCGATGCCGATCCCGGTCGGATATATTATGGCGTCAAGGCTTCTCGGCGTCTATCTGATGGGCACGCTTTATTCGGCGCTTGTCATTATTCCTGCGATTATAGTTTATCTTCTGCACGTTCCTTTCAGCGCAAAGGCTCTGATCTGTGCAATACTTTTTGTTATAATTATTTCGCTGATCGTTATGATTCTTTCCTGTGCGCTCGGTTGGGTGGTTGCAAAAATAAACAGCAAGCTGAAAAATAAAAGCATTATGACAGTTTTTGTCTCGCTTGTTTTTCTTGCTATATACTATGTTTTCTATTTCAAGGCGAATGAAATAATCAGGTCGATTATCGCCAACGCCGATGCGTACGGCGACAAGATAAAGGGATCGGTTTATCCGCTCTATTTCTTCGGCAGAGCCGGAGCAGGGGATATTGTTGCAAGCCTGATCGTATTAGTCATTGTCGGAGCTTTGTGTGCGCTGACCTACTATGTTATTGCCCGCAGCTTTATCGGAATTGCAACAGCGACGCAGAATGTCTCAAAAAAAAGATATACAGAGAAAAGGGTTAAAACGAAAAGTGCGGATTCCGCCTTGCTCGGCAAGGAGCTTCAGCGGTTTCTCTCAAGCCCGAACTATATTCTCAATTGCGGACTCGGTATACTGATTCTTATCGGAGCAGGCGTGCTTGTGCTGATAAAAGGAAGCTGGTTTCTCAGCGGTATAACAAATATTTTCGGCAGTGATAATTTTGTCTGTGTTATTGCGTCTGCCCTGATCTGTCTTATTGCTTCGATGAACGATATGTCCGCCCCATCAATTTCTCTCGAGGGAAAGAATATCTGGATTGCCCAGTCATTGCCCGTCACATCGTGGCAGGCGATTAAGGCAAAGAGAAACTGTCACCTCCTGCTTACCTGCGTGCCGACGCTCATTTGCAGCGTTTGTGCCGTGATTGCTTTGAAACCGACGGTTCTCGGGGCGGCTATGATGGTTGTAATGCCGCTTGTTTTCGTTTTGCTTTTCTCGGTGATCGGTCTTGCGCTCAATCTCAAATACCCGAACCTTAAATGGACGAATGAGATTACGCCGATTAAGCAGAGTATGAGCGTCTTTGTGTCAATGTTCGGCGGATGGATTTATTCGATATTGATTATGTTCGCATATTACCCGTTGAGCGGAATAATTTCAAGTGACATTTACCTCATCGGGGCAGCCGCAGTCACAGGGCTTTTATACCTTGCTATTCACTCGTGGCTGAAGAAAAAGGGAACAAAAATATTTGCGGAGCTTTAAAATTAAACAAAACGAAAGGAGTTGTCTAAGAACGGGAATTTTTGACGGCTCCTTTTCCGTTTGCAAGGCTGCTGATTTCAGCGGAGTTGATCTGTCGGGAAAATATACATTTACAGGCGTGAGCGATGAAGAAAAATCGCTGATCTGCCGGACGGAAAATGTTCCTGCCGATTTAACCAAGCATATTGCCGCTGTTTCGACTTATAATATGGGATTATATTTTGTCAAGGAAAAAGACCTCGGAAAGGCTGCTGACGCACTCGCCGGGGCAGGATATAAAATTACTCACGAAAGGAGAATCTGAATGAACAAAAAAATATTTATGATCGGAAACGCCCACATTGATCCCGTGTGGCAGTGGTGTGTGCCGGAGGGGCTTGCCGTTGTGAAATCGACATTCCGCTCGGCGCTTGACAGAATGATCGAGTACCCGAATTACGTTTTCACCTCTGCGTGCGCATCCTACTATAAATGGATCAAGCTCAGCGAGCCTGAAATGTTTGAGGAGATCAGACAGAGAATTAAAGAGGGACGCTGGCAGTATACGGGCGGAATGTGGGTTCAGCCGGACTGCAATATCCCCTGCGGCGAATCGTTTGCACGCCACCTGCTTTATTCTCAGAGATTTTTCAAGGAAAATTTCGGTGATATTGCTCATTCGGGTTACAATGTCGACTCATTCGGTCACAACGGAATGTTGCCTCAGCTTTTCAAAAAAGCGGGTATGGATAACTATGTTTATCACCGCCCGAGCCGTGACACAGAGAAGAGGAATCTGCCTGAAAGCCCCGTTCACTATTGGGAAAGCCCTGACGGCAGCTCTGTCCTCGCTTACCGTATTCCTGACGGATACGGCGGAGAAATTCCCGACGAGCGTGTTGAAAAACTAAAAAAATACGATCATTCTCAGATGCTTTTTTACGGCGTCGGCAATCACGGCGGCGGACCGACAAGGGAGCACCTGAACAGCGCCGAAAAGCTCGTTGAAAAAGGCGATGCGCTTTACTCGGGGGTTGACGGATATTTCGATTATATACGTGAAAATGAGAACGCAAATATTCCGACTGTTGACGAGGATCTTCAGCACCATGCAAGCGGCTGTTACAGCGCAAATTCGAAAATAAAAAAGCTCAACCGTGAAACGGAAAACGAGCTTATATATGCGGAAAAGATTGACGTTCTTTCCTCGGTTCTGACAAAGGCTCAGCCTAAAAGCGCAGAGATTGAAAAGGCGTGGGAACGCGTGATGTTCAATCAGTTTCACGACATCCTTGCAGGCTGTTCGATCAAGCCTGCTTACGATGATGCATATGCAGGCTTCGGTTACGCAAAGGAAACTGCGATGGAGATCGGCAGTTTTGCGGCTGAGAGGATCTCGTGGAGAGTTAACACAACAAAATTTTTCGACGCCGAGCCGTCGGGAATCAGAGGCCGCCTTTGGATCAGAAAAGGCGAGGGCGCTCCGATGGTTGTGTTCAATCCCCATTCGTTTCCTGTCAAAGGAACAGCGAGCTTCGGCGAGCATTGGGTATCGGGCGTTGTTGATGAGAATAACAATGACGTCGAATTTCAGATGGTGAGAGCGCCGTATACCGACGGTCGGAGCGTGAACAGATGCCTCTTTGAGGCGGAGATTCCTGCCTACGGTTACTCAACGTATTTCATTTTTAAGGACGAGCAGAACTATGTTCCGCAGAAAAGAGAAAATCAATTTTCGATCGGTGAAAGATTTATTGAAAACAGTGTTGTACGTCTTGAATTTGACGGGGACGGACGCATCATCTCATATTTTAATAAGAAAAAGAACAAGGAGTTTTGCGACAGACCGATGGGTGCAGTCGTCTGCGAGGACAGGGACAGCGACACGTGGGGTCATCTTGTGTTCGATTTCAACAAGGATGTCGGCTCTTTCGGCAATGCGGAATTTGAGATTGCCGAAACAGGAACGCTCCGTGCGACGCTCAAGGTTAAAACCCATTACAACAATTCCGAGTTGACTCAGTATTACACGCTTCACAAGGACAGCGACAAGGTGGAGGTAAGGTGCAAAACACAGTTCGGAGAGGACTATAAGGTTCTCAAGCTGACATTCCCGATTACCGTAAACAAGCCGACTGCGGTTTATTCAATGCCGTTCGGATTTATCAAAAAGCCGACAAACGGTGAGGAAGAGCCGGCCCAGGGCTGGACGGCTCTTGAGGACGGCACAGACGGTTTTGCACTGATTAACAACGGACGTTACAGTTTTTGTGCAATAGGAAACGAGATGAGAATGATCGCCGCCAGAGCGTGCGCATATCTTGATCATTACGGTCAGAAAACACGTGACACCAATATGGAAATGCTTGACTGTGACGAGCTTGAGTTTACATATGCGTTTATGACATACGAGAGCGGAAATTATTCGGAGCTTGTGCGTGAGGCGGAAATCCTAAACAATCCGCTCAGGCTCTATCAGGAAACACATCATAAGGGAACGCTTCCGCCGAGCTACTGCGGAATGAGCGTGAACGCCGACAATGTAATAGTTCAGACGGTTAAAATCGCAGAGGATGGCAGCGGATATGTACTTCGTGCGATCGAGACAGGCGGAAAGCAGTGCACGGCAACGCTCGATCTGAAATTCATCGGCAGAAAGGTTGTGCTGAAATTCCGTCCGCAGGAGTTCAAAACGGTATATATCCCTATTGACGGCGGAGAAATAAAGGAAATCCTGCTTACGGAGCTGGGATAAATGGCATTGGTTTAAGTGCTTTCCACAGCATTTAAAGATATAAAAAGTGAGCCGCAGCATCTTTGTGCATCGACTCACTTTTATTATTTGATTTTACCACATATTGTCCGAGTTTTCACAGAATGCAACCATATCCTTGATCTCAAGAACAGTGCCGTCGTCCAGTGTAACCGTGCCGTTCCATCTGCCGAAAACCTGGTGGCAGATATTGCCGATAAAAATAACTCTCGACTTTGTATAGTTGTCATAGAACGGAGTCATTGCCATTTCAAAGCGGCCGTCCGACGATGTGAACTTCCAAGGCTTCATCCAGTCGTTTTCATCTTTTTCAAGGTAGATTTCGCCGATTTTGTGAGCCTTGCCGTTTAGAAAAAGAGTGTTTTCCGTTGCGGCGCTCATATCGCCGAAGCCCCAGCCGATTTCAAATCCGAAGATGTCGCCGCTCGGAAGCTTGGTGCTGCCGTTACCCCAGTACCAGTTGGTGTGGTAGGGCCAGACTCCGCGTCCCCAGTCAAGAACGCAGAACGTATCCGATGGGTCAAATTCTACCGTCATATCGCCGATTCTGACTGTTCCCGTGACAGGCATACAGTTGATTTTCTGATTATAGTAGAATTTCTTGCTGTCCCTTTCGCCGAACGGGAGAGCCATTGCGAGATACTCATGATTCGGGAACATATCCATTGAAATGTCAACGGTGAAAGGCTTGCCGCCCGTGCGGCCGTCGAATTTGATCGTGCGCTTTGTCTCGGTGACGTCAACGTCGAGATTGAAACCGAGCTTGTGACGTGAAAAAGTCTGAGGAGACATAGCCGTCTCGGAAAGGCCGAATCTGCCGAAGCTCAGAAGCCGGAGAGAAACCGCACTGTAACTTTTGCCCGTCTGCATATCGAAGAGGGTTACATTAGCTGCTCCGCCGAGGGAAATATCCGCCATCGTGACCTGCATAACATAGCGGCTGTTGGATATCTGATAAAAGTCCCATTCCTTGATGCGGGTCTTGTTCGCCTTTATCGCACTGCGGTCGTAGCGGTAAAGCTCCGAGAAGCAATAGCCGGGCTGAGTGAGACTGCCGTCCTCTTTCAGGAGCGGCGTCGGCTCGGTGATTTTTATTTGTCCCGATTCGTCAAATGCCGAAGTGTAGAAAATTGTGCTCATTGCGATGATGATCGTCAGAATAAATGAAGTTAACCTGATAACTTTATTTTTCATCGGATTTCCTCCCTCATTATTTTATTAATTCTTTTCCTTGTTTGCCTGTGAGGTGTTCAATGTTAATTTTTATCATACAAAGCATGTCGAATCCGTGCTCAACCTCTGTGGGGACTTCATCAAGAAAGTCGGAGCAGTATTTTTCGGCAAGCGCAGTGACCGACGAACGCATCTCCTCCTTGTCGGTGAGAATTTCCGCTTTTCCGAAAGCGACAGCGCTTTTGAAAAGGGTTGTGAATTTTTCCTGCAGTATGTCGTCACGTTCAACAACGCAGAATGAAACCTTAGGGTTGCTCCTTATTGCGTCGAGCTTGTGGCCCGACTTTGCACAGTGAAGATAGATTTTGCCGTCCGTGTAGTAATAGTTGATCGGCACGGTGTAGGGATAGCCGTCGTCGCCGAGAACGGCGAGAACGCCCGTTCTTCCGCACTCAAGAATTTTTTCACATTCCTCCTATGTAAGCTGCTGCTTGATTCTTCTCATTTTTCTGAACAAATTAATACCGCCTTATATCTTGTTTTCTATACCTCCGAGCACCTGACCGATACTGTCTCTGAAAACGAGATCCGCATTCGAATCAAGGTCGGTTTTGCCCTTGTTGATAAGAACAATGTGTGATCCTCTGAAATAACGTATATACATTGCCGCAGGATAAACCGCAAGCGAGGTTCCGCCGATAATCAGAAGTTCCGCCGCTGAAATTTCTCCGATTGCCTTTTCGACCGTATTCTCGTTGAGAGGTTCCTCATAGAGCACCACCTCGGGACGGACAAGACCGCCGCATTTTTCGCAGTAAGGAACCTTGCCCTTGAGCGCTTTCAGCTTATCGAGAGGATACGGCTTGCCGCATTCCATACAGTAGTGAACGGCGGTTGTTCCGTGCAACTCAAGAACATTTTTACTGCCTGCTTTCTGATGAAGCCCGTCAATGTTCTGCGTTATAACCGAGGAGAGCTTGCCCTTTTTCTCCATCTCGGCAAGAACCTCATGCGCCGTGTTCGGCAGGACGTCGATCTCCAAAAAATATTTATAATAGAAATCGTAGAATGTTTCGGGATTTGAGACGAAAAAGCTGTGGCTGAGAATCGTCTCGGGCGAAACGCCGTATTCGCGCACGGTGTTGTAAAGCCCGTCCTCACTGCGGTAGTCCTTAACTCCGCTCTCGGTCGAAACGCCGGCTCCGCCGAAGAAAACCGTCCTTTGCGAATTGTTTATGAGCTGAGCGAACCTGTTGATTTTTTTCTCATCCACGCTATCACTTCCCATATAAATTGTATTGAAATTATAGCATAAATGTAAAAAAATATCAAATGTATTGAGATTTTTGGTCGGATAGGTTATAATAAATTGAATTAGAATATTCATAAGGGGGGATTACGTGAGCGGCGAAAAGCTGAACAATAAATTTCACTGGGGATTTGCTTTGATCCTCGTTACTATATTTCAGGTGCTTACGGGTACGGTCGCTGTAACGGCGAACGGATTCAGCAGTAAGCTGTTTGTGATCTATGCGGGATACATAATACTTGAGTGGGCATATTTTATCGTTGCCTCAATTTTTTGCGGTCAGAATAATTTCGAGCTTGAAATAATCGGGTTTCTGTTCTCCGGCATAGGCCTGACGAATGTTGCAACGGTCTATGAGGACTATGCGCTCAAACAGGCGGTTGCGGTTGTGCTCGGTCTGATATTTTTCATAGCGCTGCTTGTGATAATGAGGCGGACGGATATTGTTATGAAGCTGAGAATGCCCGTTGCGGTTGCGGCGGTTGGCTTGCTCGTTGCCAACCTTGCGCTCGCTAAATATACTAACGGTGCGCTCAACTGGATAACAATCGGCGGACTGTCCGTTCAGCCGTCTGAATTTGTCAAAATTGCCTTTATTTTCGTCGGTGCGGCGTCACTCGACAAGCTCCAGAATGCACGAAGCATTACAAAATATCTTATCTTTTCGTTCGGCTGCGTCGGTGCGCTTTTCCTGATGAAGGATTTCGGTGCGGCGCTCATATTCTTCTTCACGTTCATTGTGATTGCGTTTATGCGCTCGGGCGATGTGAGAACAATTGCGCTTGTCATAGTCGGTGCAATTCTCGGAGGACTGATGATAGTCTATTTCAAACCGCACGTTGCCGCTCGTTTCAAGGCGTACAGACACATCTGGGAACTCATCAATGACGAGGGTATGCAGCAGACGAGAACGCTTATCTACTCGGCAAGCGGCGGCTTGTTCGGACTCGGAATCGGCAAGGGTGAGCTCAGAAATGTTGTGTTTGCCGAGACCGATCTCGCTTTCGGAATGATATGCGAGGAGTGGGGAATGATAGTCGCTCTGACGATAGTTATTACCTACGCGTTCATTTTGCTTTATGCAATCAAGGTTGCAAGAAACACCCGTTCCGCTTTTTATGCAATTGCCGCCTGTGCGGCTGCGGGACTTCTTCTGTTCCAGACAAGCCTCAATATTTTCGGAGTTACGGATATTCTTCCTTTCACGGGAGTTACGCTTCCGTTCATCAGCCGAGGAGGTTCGAGTATCATTTCCTCGTGGGGTATGCTCGCTCTTATCAAGTCGGCGGATATCAGAACCTATCCGAAGCTCTCAAAAACGATACTTCCCGACCATCCGCTCTATCCGCCGAATATTATGATCGGCAAGAGGGGAAAACGTCAGGTATATATTCCGCCCGTTGTCAACAAGCCTGTTAAGGTGAAAAGCTCGGCGGCGGATATACCCGTCAGCAGGAAGAGAACAACCTCCGCACCGAGCAAGGATATCCCTATCAGCAAAAAGAGAACGTCCACACAGCAAAAACCTAAGGATATTCCGATATCAAAGAACGGGAGGGCTAAGAAATGAGAAATACCACAAGAAGAGCCTTCGTCCTTTATTTTGTTATTGTTGCCTTTTTCGGCGGTCTCGGTTTTATGATGTATAGCTTTTATGTCCACGGATCCGAATGGACCTCAAATCTTGTGAATCAGCATATATATAAAAACGGTGAGATTTCAAGTGCAGGTACCGTGTATGACCGCAACGGAACAAAGCTCGTTTACAGCGAGGACGGTGTCCGTATATATAATGATGACAGAACCGTCCGCAAAGCGATGCTCCACGCCGTCGGCGACAATTCGTCGTTCATCGCAACGGGAGTGCAGTATGTTTACAGTTCAAAGCTCTCGGGATACGACTTTGTTAACGGTGTCTATAATCTGAAAAAATATAACCGTGGAAATGATATAAACCTTACTCTTGACGCCGATATATGCAAAACAGCTTACGAGGCAATGGACGGCAGAAAGGGTACAATCGCCGTTTATAACTATAAAACGGGCGCAATGGTTTGTATGGTTTCCACCCCGTCATACGATCCACAGGACAAGCCCGATGATATCGACGATAATCCCGATAAATACGAGGGCGTTTATCTGAACCGTTTCATTTCGGGTTTGTATACGCCGGGCTCGATTTTCAAGGTTGTTACGGCAATTTCGGCGATCGAAAACATTCCCGATATTTATTCGCAGACCTTTGAGTGCACAGGCGAATATGCAACCGGCGACGGAAAAATAATCTGTAACGGCGTGCACGGCACGGTAGATTTTGAGGAGGCACTCAACCATTCCTGCAACTCCGCTTTTGCGCAGATTGCTATTGAACTCGGTCAGTCGAAGCTGATGAAAACAGCGGGCGAGCTCGGATTCAACACCAAGGAGGATATGGATCAGATCTCCGTCTCCGCAAGCAAATTTGATGTAAGCAAAACAACAAAAACCGACCTCGGCTGGGCTGGCATAGGACAGTACACAACGATGGTTAACCCGTATCATATGCTGACTCTGATGGGTGCAATTGCAAACAACGGCGTTGCGACAAAGCCGTATTTTGTTCAGAATATGGTCGCTCCCGACGGCAAGACAACGGTTATCGGCAAGACCGAGGTTAATAAGACGGTTAATGTCAGTCCGCAGATTGCCGAGCAGATGAAAAAGCTGCTGCGCTCAAATGTAGTGAACTATTATTCCGACTCCACCTTCCCGGGACTTAAGATGTGCGGAAAGACGGGAACTGCCGAGGTTGAGGGCGGCTCGCACGCATGGTTTGTAGGATTCTCTCAGCGTGAGGATGCGCCGTATGCGGTGGTTTGCGTTGTTGAAAAATCCGGATCGGGACTTTCGGTTGCCGGCGAGGTCGTCAATGAAGTTATGCAGGAAGTTTGCGGTTGATACAATATATTGTGATTGCCGAAACAAACTATACTAAAACAAAAAAATAATCAGAAAAATTTTATGAAAAAGTAATTATGATTCTAAAATAGAACTATAAAAAACTTTTTCGTGCTATTATTAATAAAAAGCGAAGTGTCCGCAGGGCTCTTTGCAAAAACGCATAAAATGCGACAAATTAAAAAGGAGAGATTCCACATGAAAAAGTTTTTAGCAATCCTTCTTTCGGTTATCATGTTGTTCTCTTTCGGCATCATTGCTTTTGCTGAGGGCGAAGAGACACCGTCTGATATGCCGAATAACATCGGTAAAGAGGCAGGTAAGATCGTTCTTTCAATCGAGAACACTTACATTGAGGCTTCCAAGGAGTACTCAATTCCTGTCAGACTTTATGCGGACTACCTTTCAAAGGTTCCCGCCGATGCCGAGAAGCTCTACATCGGTGCAGCAGGTATCGACCTTGCAGGCGATATGAAGACAGAGTATGCAGAACTCAAGGATATCAGATTTGCCGATGGCGTTTCTCTTGAAAAGGTTGAGAGCTCATATGATCCGACAGATCTCGGATATATGGCATTCGGCATTGATAAGGCTCACTTCAACGAGTATCTTTCAACTTCCGATGAGGGCATCATCATCGCTTACATCGACATCGTTGTAAACGAGAAGCTCCCGAAGGAGTACGGCGTTGATTTCGGTCAGCTCTACTTTGACGGTACATATGACTTGAACTATACACTCGGTGAGAAGTATCCCGAAATCGGTCAGTCGGCAGGCTTTATTCTTGCAGACGGCACATTCTCGGTAATCGAGACTCCGGGCACACCTGATGACGATATCGTTTATGATACAGCTTGCTTCTATCATACTCCGTATGTTCCGACATGGAAGGAGAGACTCACAACTTGGGCTAAGGCACAGGGTCACCTCTTCATAAGCTTCTTCATTACGATCCTCGAGGTTCTTGATTCGTTCATTACAAAATAAGTTAATATGAATCATTGAAGGACGGTTTCGGCCGTCCTTCTTTTTTTTGTTCAAAAATAAATTCATAAAAAATTTGCTTTATTTTGTCGGAGTTATAGAGTATAATGTTACTTGTATAATCAATAAGGAGACGGTGTAATGCTTGATCTTATAAAAAGAAATACTCCGAGGATTGCCGATCAGTTCATTCTTAAAACAATCGGCGACGACAACGGATATGATCACTATGAAATATATGCCGAGGATAAAAAGGTTGTTCTTGCGGGAAACTCTCCGCTCAGCCAGGCGATGGCTTACTATGACTATCTTGGCAGATTCCACGGTGTTGTGATAACGAACGGCGACTATGATATTTCAACAATTTCCTCCGCACCACTGCCGGAAGAAAAAATTACACGAACCGTTAAGAAAAAAATCAGAGCAATGACAAGCTATGAGAGCTTCTCTCTCAGCGGAAATTTCCGTGGATTCGATCGCTGGGAAAAGGAAATAGATTTTATGGCGATGCACGGAATCAACAGAGCCTTTCAGCCGGTCGGATTTGACGGAGTTCTCTTCAGAACGCTGACGGAAATCGGAATGCCGGAAAATTTTTGCATTGAATTTTCATCCGGTCCCGCTTTCCTGATCAATCAGCTGACGGGCAACATCGCCGGAACAAATTCGGTCAACAGCAAGGAATATCTTGAAAGAAAAATCACCGTCGGCAAACTTATAAGCGACCGTGAGAGAAGTCTCGGAATCGAGCCGATCTTTCCGGCCGCAATTCCGAGTGTGCCGTTCAGTCTGAGAAAGAAATATATCAAGATGGATATCTTTAAGGCACCGATGTGGTACAATTTTCCTCCGATTTTTTTCATCAGACCGAAGAATGCATTCTTCTCTGTTTTTAATAAAAAATTCCTGACGATTCAGCGTGAGGCACTCGGCGAAACTCACAGCTATATGTTTGAGGCGATATACGAATCAGACAAGAAGGGCTACAATTCTCATCTTGCCGATCTCGGAAAGGCGCTTGAAGAAATGATCGGCGAATTTGACGAGGACGCCGTTTGCTATATGCACACGAGCTCGATCAATTCCGATTTTTTCAAAAACTGTTCGGGCGAAAGATATATTTTTCTCGACAACTGCGACATGAGCAAAAATTCCGATATACTCAGCGGAAGAAAATTTGTCACGGAGCTCAGCGGCAACCGTTACGGAAGAACGGGAATCTACGGAAATGTTCAAAAGATTTGCGACGATCCGTTTGCCGATTCCGAGCTTGGCGGTGCACTCTCGTTTGATACGTTTGACATCAACCCCGTTTACTGTGCAGCGGCTCTCAAATCAATCACTGCGGACGGAAAATTTGATCGTGACGAATTTATAAAAGATTTCTGCAAAAAGAGATACAAGACAGACGTCTTCTCGCAGTATATAACCGATCTCGTCGATCTTTGCGACAGCGACGAATGCTGCGGTTCGATAATCTGCGCACGCCCGTGCACAAACGTAAAGCATACGGCGCCGTTTGATACGGTCGAAAGAAGCTATGATTTTCATAAGCTCTATGATATTGCGAAAAAAATTGTTGATTCCGATACCAAAAAGGTCGATGCAATGCGTGCGGATCTTCAGTCGATTGTCCGTCAATTTCTTTCGGATCTTGCCTATCCGATCTATATAAAAGCGACTGAATTTTTCAAAGGAAAAAATGTCAGAAATTTTGAACAGGCAAGCAACCTTTTTCTCGAAATCTGCGAGGATATTGACCGACTTTTGAGGACAAGATCGGAGACGAATTTTTGCACCAAATATGTTGAGGCTCAGGAGCTCGGCAGCAGTAAGGACGAAAAAGAATCTTTGCAAATAAATTTCCTCTTGCTCCATACAATCTGGGGTCCGTTCGATCATTCGATTCTTTACGATACGGTCTGGAATGAGTGGGGCGGACTTGTTAAGGATTATTACGAGGCGAGATGGCATATGTATTACCGCTCGCTTGCCGCTTACTTCGACAACCCGAAAAAGCTGAAAGATAATTCAAAAAAACAACCTCTTGACAGAAACGAATACAACGGTTCGTATCAGGCAAAGCGTCTTGCACTTTTTGAAAATAATTTCCTTGAGAATTATATTCCGAACAAGAACGGAATTGAGGAAGAGGACACCGTTGAGGTTGCAAAGGAATTGCTTGAAAAATATTCCGAAGTTTATACACAGTTTTGAAAAAGGAGCATATCAATGAAAAATATTCCGGAATCGGTTAAGTCACATATTGAAGAGGTTGCCGAAAAACTTAAAAAATATCCGAAACTCCAAAAGCTCTACCGCAATTGCTATCCGAACACCCTGGAGACAACGGCGGAGATTCTTCCGGATGGCTCAACATTTCTTTATACGGGCGACATCCCTGCAATGTGGCTCAGAGATTCGACGGCGCAGGTCACGCACTATCTTCCTTTGACTAAGGATGATCCCGAAATTCGTTCGATAATTCGTGGATTGATTGTCCGTCAGCTCGAGTACATAAGAATTGATCCGTATGCAAATGCATTTAATATTGAGAAAAACGGACACGGCCACACCGACGATCTTCCGCTGAATGATCCGTGGGTCTGGGAGCGCAAGTATGAGATTGATTCGCTCTGCTATCCGTTCAGGTTGGCTTATCTTTACTATAAGCAATCGGGCGACAAGTCGATAATTGACGAAAACTTTATTGCCACGGCAAAAACGGTCGTCGATCTCTGGATAACCGAGCAGCACCATTTTGAAAAATCACCTTATACTTTTCAGCGCTTCGGCTGCCGCTGGATTGATACTCTACATAACGGCGGCAAGGGCTATCCCGTAAACTTTACGGGAATGACATGGAGCGGATTCAGACCGAGCGACGACAGCTGTACATTCGGATATCTTATTGCATCAAATATGTTCGCTGTTGTTGTGCTCAGATACATTGATGAAATTTTCACCGAGATGAATATTGACGACGGTGAATTTCTTGCAAGAGTGAGAAATCTTCGTGACGAGATCGAATACGGAATCAAAACCTACGGCACTGTTATTCATCCGAAATACGGTAGAATCTTTGCCTGCGAGACAGATGGCTTCGGCAATCATATTCTTGCAGATGACGCAAACGTACCGAGTCTTTTGAGTGCGCCTTATCTCGGATTCTGCGATGTTAACGATCCGATCTATGTCAATACGAGAAAGTTTATTCTCAGCAGCGACAACCCGTTCTATTATACGGGAAAGGCGGCATCGGGCGTCGGAAGCCCGCACACACCGGAGGGATATATCTGGCACATAGCTCTCTCAATGCAGGGACTTACGTCCACCGATCCGGAGGAGATAAAGAGCCTTATCAAAACCCTTGTTTCGACCGATGCGGACACCGGATATATGCACGAGGGCTTCTGTGCCGACGATGCGACAAAGTTTACCCGTCCGTGGTTTGCATGGTCAAATTCAATTTTTACCGAGTTTATTGAATCGGCACTTGAAAAAGGAATAATATAATTTGCGGGGGTCTGCACTGAACGTGGCGGACTCCTGTTTTCTTTTTTTTGTATTTTTTGAATTTCCTATTGTAATTTAAACAAAATGTATGTATAATGGAACGGTAAATTGAATGCGGACGAAAAAACAATGTATTTTGTTGCGTCTGCGGTAAATCCGTGCGCATTCGGCGTATGGTGGAGGAGTTAGAAACGTGCTTGGTAAATATGTTCGTATCAAGGTGACTCATCCGATCCACTCTTACAGCAATGAGCAGGGCTCCACCTATGAGCTTAATTACGGTGAGGTCGAGGGAGCAAAACAGTTCAACGCCTCTGTTAAAGGCGCATTTATTATGGGAATCAATCATCCCGTGCGCAGTTTTGACGGAAGAGTTGTTGGAATCGTCAGATATGACGGCAGTAATGAAACAGATTGGGTAGTTGCACCGAAAAGTACAAGATTCATTAACATCGACATCGCAAACGGTATTGATTTTGCGGTAAAAAACAAGAAGCACACGCTTGAATGTCTTTATGAGCGTTCGTGCGGAGCCGTTGTTTACAGAAACATCGGAGGAATGATTCGCTTCCTGCTGATCAAGAACAGACGGAGTGCCCACTGGGGATTTCCGAAAGGTCACGTAGAACAGGGAGAGAATGATTTTCAGACTGCATACCGTGAGGTTCTTGAGGAAACGGGTATCAGGATAAATATTCATCCTGACTTTGTTACGAAAAGTCAGTACACAATTCAGGGCAAGGTTGAGAAAAATGTAAATATTTTCCTTGCCGCAACTCAGGATACTCAGACGATTATTCAAAAGGAAGAGATAGAAGATTATATTTGGCTCGGCTACGAAAAGGCACTTAACAAGCTGAGGTTTGACAATGACCGCAACATCCTTTCCAAGGCCTATGCTTATCTTAAAAATAAAAAGATTATAACGGAGTAAAAAGATGACAGATCAACTGATTCAGTCCATAGTAACTTTTTTTCAGGATAAAATTCCAAACGAACTAACGGTTTTTATTATTTCCTTGCTCCCGGTGTTGGAGCTCAGAGGCGGATTGATAGCTGCGAGACTTTTAAATATGGACGTTATGAGGGCGTTCATCATCTGCTATCTCGGCAATATGCTTCCGATTCCTTTCATTTTGCTTTTCTTGAAAAAGATTTTTGAATTGATGAAAAAGTCCAAGGGGCTCGGCAAAATCGTAAATAAAATGGAGAAAAAAGCCGAGAAACACAGACACACGATTGAAAAGTACGGCACGTGGGGACTTTTGGTTCTCGTTGCTATTCCGTTGCCCGGCACAGGCGGTTGGACGGGCGCGCTTGTTGCCGAGATAATGGATATTAAAATCAAGAAGTCGCTTCCGATGATCGCTTTGGGTGTTCTGATCGCAGGACTGATAGTCGGAACCATTGCCTTCGGACTGTTCGGTTAATTTAATAGGATTTCAACGGGTCGTGGAAACGATCCGTTTTTACGTTTAAGGCATCTCGTGCAGCATTGATTGAAAAAATAATTTTGAATTTTTCATTAAAAATTGTATTTTCTACTTTACAGAACAGCCGTTTTACAGTAAAATATAAATGATATTCAGGGTAGTGGGGGTATTCCAATGTATAAAAGAATCTTGCTGAAGCTCAGCGGAGAGGTTCTTGCCGGAGAGCAGGGACATGGAATAGATTTTGATATGGTGACCGACGTCTGTACATACGTCAAAAAGGTTGCCGATATGGGAGTTCAGATCGGACTTGTTGTCGGCGGCGGAAATTTTTGGAGAGGCAGAAGCAGCGGAACTATGAACCGCACGAGAGCGGATAATATGGGTATGCTTGCAACGGTTATGAATTCGCTTGCACTTTGCGAGGCGCTTGAGCAACTCGGAGTAAAGGCAAGAGTTATGTCCGCAGTCGGTATGCAGCCGATTGCCGAGCAGTATGTTGCCCGTGATGCGGTCGCTCATCTTAATGACGGTGAGGTCGTAATTTTCGGCTGCGGCACAGGTTGTCCGTTCTTCTCAACCGATACGACGGCTGCGCTCAGAGCGGCGGAAATTGAGGCAGACGTTATCTTCAAGGCAACAAATGTTGACGGTGTTTTCGACAAGGATCCGAATAAATTTGACGATGCCGTCAAGTATGATACGCTCACTCATTCTGAGGTGCTTGCAAAAGGTCTTAAGGTTATGGACAGCACGGCGGCTTCGCTTTGCAGGGATAATTCGATCGCCATCCTCGTATTCAATCTTGAGGATCCCGAGAATATTATCAGAGCCGTTAAGGGCGAAAATATAGGTACACTCGTTAAAGAATAAAATATATTTGTGAGGAGTTTTTTTATGAAAGAAGTTTACAGCAATACCAGAGAAAAAATGACAAAGACAGTTTCCGTTCTCGGCAAGGACTATGCCGCAATCAGAGCCGGACGCGCAAATCCCGGCGTGCTTGACAAGGTGCTTGTTGATTATTACGGAGTTCCGACACCGATCAACCAGATGGCGGCGATCTCGGTTTCCGAAGCTCGTATTCTTGTTATTCAGCCGTGGGATAAGTCAACTCTCACTCCGATTTACAAGGCAATTCAGGCTTCCGACATCGGCATCAACCCTCAGAACGACGGTTCGGTTATCCGTATGACCTTCCCCCAGCTTACCGAGGACAGACGTAAGGAAATTGTTAAGGACATCAAAAAGATGGCAGAGGATTCAAAGGTTGCCATCCGCTCTATCCGCCGTGACGCAATTGACAAGATTAAGAAGATGCAGAAGGCATCCGAGATCACGGAGGACGACCTCAAAAACGGTGAAGACGAGCTCCAGAAGATAACCGATGAGTTTATTAAGGAAATCGACAGCGCCGCTTCTGTAAAGGAAAAGGAAGTTATGTCAATATAATCGTGAATACTTACAGGCAGGCTTCACGGTCTGCCTGTTGTTAATAAGGGAGAACGCGTATGAGCGCTTTGATATCAATCATTGTACCTGTTTATAATCAGGAGAAGTATCTTTCGAGATGTTTGGATAGCATATTGGATCAGACGTATAAAAACCTTGAGATTGTTTGCGTGGATGATAAAAGCACAGATGGTTCGACAGAAATAATAAAGCATTATGTTCAAAAGGATTCCAGAATAGTTTATTACAGAAACACCGGTAAAGGTGTTTCGTCTGCAAGAAATTATGGAATCGAAAGAGCAAACGGCGAGTACATAGGTTTTGTAGACTCAGATGATTTTATTCAGCCACAGATGTATGAATTTATGCTGAGAGCAATGCAGGAAAACGATTGCGAAATGGTTGCTTGTGGATATGAAAGAGTTGACAAAGCAGACTACAGGATGTTTGAGTATCATGCAAGAGAATGTAAAACATCTGAGTTT
>OQVO01000189.1_pt1 | contig 20497 bp, 18 predicted proteins | sample 1691511 | NCBI WGS metagenome assembly OQVO01 (sample SAMN03418254, study PRJEB22391) | human gut metagenome | biome: human-gut; feature: organic feature; material: feces | host: Homo sapiens | place: Tanzania | collected 2013-01 | reverse complement strand
GCCGTGCCGACCTGACGATTGTGGATTCGGACAGGATCTGCATCACTAATGTGAACCGGCAGCTGATGGCTACCACCAAGACCGTTGGTCAGGTGAAGGTGGAAGCGCTTAGGAGTCACTTGCTTGAGATCAATCCCAAGGCCGAGGTCACCGCGATCCAGCAGGTCTACTGCGAGGAAACGGCTGGCCAGTTCAATCTTGATGAATATGACTACGTGGTGGACGCTGTTGATTCTCTGAAGGATAAGGCGCTTCTGATACTGAATGCGTCGGCCAGCAGGGCGCGTTTTTTCTGCTCGCTTGGAGCGGCGCTGAAGGTGGATCCGCTCAGGGTTAGGGTGGCTGAGTTCTGGAGCGTGAGGGGATGTCCGCTGGGGGCGGCGCTGAGAAAGAAGATGAAGCGTGCCAAGAAGCTGCCTTCCAAGGAGTTCCTTTGTGTGTACGATGACGAGGTGCTGCCTAACAGGGGTAGTGTACGGAGTTGCGGCACGGAGAAATGCATGTGTCCGAAGGCTCAGGACGGGCCTGGGAATCCGGAACTTCTGAACCATGAGTGGTGTTCCTCTAAGGCGCAGATCAACGGCACGACCGTCCATGTCACAGCCATATTCGGAATGACGCTCTCGGGACTTATCATCGAGGACATCTACCGTCGGACGTTGAAGGCGGAGGTCACCGCTGATTCCTCGGAAGGAAACTCCGTGGGGGCTGAAAGAGCGTCAGACGGTTTGTCGTATGAGTCCGAAGAGGCAAGAGCCACTGCCGATGTCTCCGAAGGAAACTCCGCCGGGTCGGAGGGTTCTTCGGAGATCTCCAGGGTGCGGGATCCATGGAAAACGCCGGAGGCCGGGTAAACATATTCATAAAAATATTCAGAAAGAATGGAAAAGGTTTGGGACCCGTTGAGGAAGAAGGAGGTGGCGCTGACGCCGGAGGAGAAGGTGCGGCAGTGGTTCATCGGCGTGCTGCGGGAGAGGCTGAAGGTTCCCGAGTATATGATGATGAGCGAGGTGGCGATGAAGTTCGGAGGGAAGGATTTCCGCGCCGACATCCTCGTCTACAGGCGGGACACGGCTCCGCTGATGGTGGTGGAGTGCAAGCGGGAGGATGTTCAGATGAGCCGGGAGGTGCTGGAGCAGGCGCTTCGGTACAATCTGGTGCTGAATGTGAAATATGTGGTGATAACCAATGGGTTGAAGACTTTCGGCTTCGCGCGCGACGGCGAATCATATTCACAGATGAAAACTTTCCCGGATTGGGAGACAATGCAGAAATAAATGGGTGCTACTATAACACAAGGCTATCTTGACAGGCCGATTTTCGGAATAGTCTCGGATGCGGCCGAGGCGTTGGGCGTGAGGGCTTTCGTGATCGGAGGCTACGTGCGGGACTGCTTTCTCGGCAGGCCGAACGATGACATAGACATCGTGGTGGAGGGGAGCGGAATCCAGCTCGCCGAGGCGGTGGCCGCGAGGATAGAGGAAAAGGAGAGACGGCATTGCAACGTGTCCATATTCAAGACCTTCGGTACCGCGATGCTGAAATGGCACGGAGCGGAGATCGAGTTCGTCGGCGCGCGGAAGGAGTCCTACCGCCACGACTCCCGCAAGCCGATTGTCGAGGACGGTACGCTTGAGGAGGATCAGGAACGCAGGGACTTCACCATCAATGCGATGGCCTTCAGCCTCCAGAAGGAGGACTACGGCGCTCTCGTGGATCCGTTCGGCGGCATCAGGGATCTCGTGGCGGGGATAATCCGTACCCCTCTGGAACCCGAGCGGACCTACAGCGACGACCCTCTGAGGATGCTCCGCGCGATCCGCTTCGCCACGAAACTCAGCACGCCGGAGCAAAAATTCACCATCGTCCCGGAATCCCTGCGCGCGATGAGGAATATGCGCGATCGGATGACGATCCTTTCCAAGGAGCGCATCGTCGAGGAACTCAACAAGATCCTCGTCACGCCGCACCCTTCGATGGGATTCTTCCTGATGGACGAGACCGGACTTCTTGAATATATCCTCCCGGATCTTCTGAATCTCAAAGGTGTGGAATCCGTTGACGGAAAGGGGCATAAGGAGATATTCTCGCACACGCTCCAGGTTGTTGACAACGTGGCGGCCTCGGAGATCGAGGGCATCGCCTCCGGTGTCTTGAAGGATTATGCGCCCGAAGAGGGTGGTGACGGTTTCGTCGAGTCCGTCCGCACTATGCCGAATGTCTGGCTCCGCTGGGCCGCCCTCCTGCACGACATCGGAAAGCCGGCGTCCAAGCGTTTCGACCCTTCGGTCGGCTGGACATTCCACGGTCACGAGGTGGTGGGCGCGAAGATGGTTCCGAGAATATTCAAGGCCCTGAAGATGCCTCTGAACGAGAAGATGAAGTACGTCCAGAAGCTCGTGAGCCTCCATCATAGGCCTATCGCCCTTGTGGACGAGGAGGTTACGGACTCAGCTGTGCGCCGTCTCCTGTTCGACGCCGGCAACGAGATTGATGACCTGATGCTCCTGTGCAACGCCGACATCACATCCAAGAACCCGGTGAAGGTCGCCCGGATCCGCCAGAATTTTGAACTGGTGAAGCGCAAGCTCGTCGAGGTCGAGGCCAAGGACGCCATCCGCAACTTCAAGAACCCGATTACCGGTGAATATGTGATGGAGGTCTATGGCCTGAGTCCGTGCCGCGAGATAGGTGTCCTGAAGGAATATGTCAAGGAAGCCATCCTGGACGGCCAGATCGGCAATAATTTCGAGGAGGCCGATGCCCTCATGCGCGCCAAGGCCGCAGGGATGGGGCTTGTGCCCGTGGGTTTAAACAAAACAGATTCTCTGAAACAGTGATAATTATGGACAGAAGGAAATTCATCAAGGTCGGAGCCGGTGCCGTCACTGTCGGAGCGGTGTCGGGCGGGTTCGCGCTGATGCGGGCCTCCGAACGTTCCGCTGAAATCGGGACTTACGCTGGTTCCGTTGGTTCCGGGTCGTTGGAAGGCCTTTCGGGAGAACGGACATATTCATCGGAATCGGGAAAAGCGGGTAAGGATGATCTTCTTGTGAGGTTTCTCGGGACGGGCGCCGCGGACTGGGATGGCGTGGATGAGAGGGGAGAGTTGAGAAGGCTTTCAAGCGTCCTGCTTGACAACCGCATCCTGATAGACTTCACCCCTACCGACACCGACATGCTACCGGAAGGGTTCGTGGCTCCGGATGCCGTGTTCTATACTCATTCGCATTCAGATCATTACAATCCCAAGTCCGCGATCGGAACCCTTAATGCCAAGGTCGTCTATGTCGGCGACACCTGGCTGGAGAGGGCGAAGGCGGATTTCGCCGCCGCTTCTTCGGAACTCGGAAAACCCTCGCCGGAGGTTGTCGGCATCCCGGTGGGCAGGAAGGTGCGGTGCGGCGACATCGCCATCACCTCTCTTCCCGGCAACCATGCGACGAAGGACGACAGCGAGCAGACTCTCATCTACCTGATAGAGAAAGGCTCCGTTCGTGTCCTCTATGCGACCGACACCGGAGGGATCCCTGTGAGGGCCGCCAGACTTGTCGGAATCGACGCCCACATCGCTGACGGTAAGCCGATAACCGGACTGATCATGGAGGCTACCATGGGCATCGATTATGATGAGGATTTCCGGATCTACACTCACTCCAGTGTCGGCACGGTCCTTCGCACGACCCACGTCCTCCTGTCCACGGGACGGCTCACCGCCCCGGAAGGCCAGCCCGTCTACCTGACCCACATGGCCAGAACCCTCCACGGCACGCAAGCCCAGCTGGACGCCACCCTGCCGTCCCCGCTCCGCGCCGCCTACGATGGCCTGGAGGTCATCTTCCGAGGACGCGCCTGATCTGCCCGTGAGGGACTTCGGTGAATCCTGCGCCCCGTGTTAATGATTCTATCGACCCTGATTTACTGCCCGTGAGGGACTTCGGTGAGTCCTGCGCCAGGGAAGAGTGGGCTGTCTCGACTTTTACAAATCACTTTCAGCCCCATCCCCCGTATGCCGCGCTCCAGCCGCACATGGGCTGAAAAACTTTCACTTTTGCCGTGGACTTTTTCAGCCGGTTATGCCTTTAGTAGCCTTCTGTGGCACAACGCCATGAAAGGCTTTCGTAAGCCTGTCCAGACGCAGACATTGAGGTTAGGTTTTTCCCTTCGTTAAGTAATGTTGAAAAAATAAGTTGCATCAATCGATAAAATAGAATTCATCGAATCACCCTGAACATCATAGAACGGCTTTGCTGCTTTGATTTTTTTTGAGCCTTGTGCAAACCCTGTGCGAACCACAGGCACGCAAGAATGGCTCTGGTAACGCTGGAAGGCCATTGTGTGTGTGGCTGACCCCCATATCCCGAGGGAGGTCAGCCACAGTGATAGTGGATTGAATACCGCTGGTGGCGTTTTAGCGTGTCCGTGGTTTGTAAATGATTGGCATTCTTTGCGGATAATGCCCTTAAGTGATGTAGAAAAAAAATAAGTTGCACCAATCGATAAATTGAATACATAGAATCACCCAGAACAAGTAATGTTACCGTTATCTGAAGGAGTGAGTTCCGCGGAAACGGCATGTGCGATTTTGTAACATGAAAATAATAAGTTGCTTCAGATTAAGATTCCTTAAGATGATGCAGGTTATTTTTTTTGAAGGTTACTAAACGTAAATAATGATAAGAAACCTAAATTCCGTCATAAAAAACAGAAATATTTTTTCTTTTCACTATATTCGAATGTACCTGACCATGTGGATATGGCAGGAAATTTTCAGACAACTTCAGAATATGCAAAATAATTTCTCCCATCCGCAATTTTTGTAACGAGAAAAATTCGGGTGGGAGAAATTGTTTGGCTAAAAATTCGGTGGGAGAAATTGTTTGGCTAAATATTCGGGTGGGAGAAATTGTTTGGCCAAATAACGTATGGCGAGGTCACATAAGGAATTCCGACATGTCTTTGCCGGCCAGCAGCCCGTCACGGATCTCGGTGGAGGAAATGTCCACTATCGGGGCGTCGATGACCTCGATGTTGTAGGAGCGGAGAAGGGTCTCTTCAAGGCTTCGCATTCCGTCCGGGGCAAATTCTTCGGAATCAAGTACATAAGGTGCGGGAAAATCCTTGCACTCCTCGATCAGCCGATGCCTGATGCCATCCACATCGTACCCCTTGCGCGGGTAGACCGTCACTCCATATTCGGAAAGTATTCTCGGGAAATCCCTCCAGCGGCGGATGCTCTGGAGGTTGTCCGCGCCTATGACAAGAGTGAAATCGTTGTCAGGCTCGCGCTGCTTCAACGCGTCCAAAGTTCTGATTGTGTAGTGCGGCGGATCCATCTTGAGTTCGATGTCGTCCACCCAGACGTGCAGTTCCGGGTGACGTTTGACGGCGGCCACGGCAGCCTCATAACGGCTTTCACCGGAATCCGCGCTTATGGAATCCTTCAGGGGGTTCTTAGGAGACACAACGAGGTAAACCCAGTCATATTCCTTCTCCCTTGTCAGGTACTCCATTATGGCCTGATGGCCGATGTGCAGGGGATTGAACGACCCCGAATAAACGGCTATCTTCACTGATTCCTTAGATGAAAGTAGAGTAGTTCAGTTTCCCGTCGTCAAGAAAGTCCTCGACAACCTTCTCGGCCTCGGCGAAAGCCGTCTTGAGGTCGTCGTTGACAAGCACATAGTCGAATTTCGGAGCGTAGGTCATCTCCTCGGCGGCCTTGGCGACACGCTCCTCGATGGCCTCAGGAGAGTCAGTCCCTCTTTTGACGAGCCTTTCCCTTAAAGCCTCAACGGACGGCGCCTGGACGAATATGGACAGAGCCTTGTCCCCGAAATATTTCTTGAGGTTCACACCTCCTTTGACATCGACATCGAAGATGATGACGTGTCCGGCCGCCCAGATCCGCTCCACCTCTGACTTGAGAGTCCCGTAGAAGTGATCCTCATAAACTTCCTCATATTCAACGAAAGAGTCCTTGGCAATCAGCTCGCGGAAGCGCTCCGGTGTGACGAAGTAATATTCCTTGCCGTCCTGCTCGGTGCCGCGCGGTGCCCTTGAGGTCGCGGAGATTGAGAACTCCATCTGATCCTTGTATATTCCGAGAATATGGTTCACTATAGTGCTCTTGCCAGACCCTGACGGGGCTGAGAAAATCAGTACTCTGTTGCTCATAATGTCCGTTTTGATGTTTACAACCAGTTGCAAAGGTATCATTTTTTGCTGAAAGTACAGGCTTCTAAATCGTTCTTTTCATTAAAAATGCTTATTTTTGTGGCCGCAGTCCCAAGACTGCCTAAACATTCAGATTTTGGCAAGAAAAAAACAGAACGCTTCGGCACCTGATCCGGATTATCTTAAGAAGCGCAGAGCATCGCTCCGTCGCACGCATAGACAGGTCATCTACTTGAACGACAAGGAATTGGCAGCAGTCCAGGAATATTGCGTCCGTTTCGGCATCAAGGAGCGTTCCACCCTCTTCCGCGAAGCCGCCATGGCCAGGATCCTCGCCCAGCTCGATGACAGCCACCCGACCCTCTTCTAAGCCGTTCTTCGCGACCCTTTACCAGATGAACGGCATTCCCGTGAAGTAGATCTTATGGCGTATCGCTTTACGCTAATATTTCTGACTTTGCCATTGATCTGCATGACGTATGGCATTTTGCGTTTTTTAGGAATATTCGTATATTTGTTTTTAGAGGTCTGAAAGAGGATGTTTCGTTGTTTGAGGTGGAGGGGTTCTCGCTGATGACTTTAGTGACGATAATGGAGTTTATACTATGAAGTTTGTGTGAGGTTGACATTGGGGGAGTAAATAACATTAACACTTAAATAATGAGTCCACTTGAAAAAGTCTTTTTTTTTGAAAAAATATGTGCCACACAGGTACTTCCAACGGGGGTAAAAAGTGGCGAATGGTACTTTTTCAAGTGGACTCAATAATTAACACTAAAAACGAATTCGACATGAAAAATCTAAATCCGACGATAGAACTGGAGCAGATTCTTGGGGGACAGATCTATGACGCGCTGCAGGGGGGAGTGGTTGAGGCGGTGCTCAAGAAGGCCAAGCTGAACAGCGGGGATGAGTACTGGAGGAGCAACATGGAGGGACACAGCATCAAGATCACGAAGCCGTTGCTGGGGGATCTTTATGCGCTGTGCCATGAGGTTAAGGAGAGACTGGGCTTTGAGGAGGCTGTTGACTTCTATGTGACGGGTGACTCGACGGTCAACGCGTTTTCTGTGGCGGCCGCTGAGGAAGGGATGCCGCACATCGTGAACCTGAACTCCTCGCTGGTCAGCCTTATGACCGAGGATGAGCTTCGGTTTGTCATCGGACATGAGCTGGGACACCTCATCAACCGGGACAGCGCGCTCAAAAGACTGATAATGTTCGTGTTCCCGCCGGACAACACAACGCCGCCTATGACCCTTCATTACAAGATCAGGCTTCATGACCAGCTGGCCGAGCTTGTGGCTGACCGCTATGGCTACATGGCTGTCGGGAAGGGGGACGCATGCGTGACGGCTTTCTTCAAGATGGCGTCCGGGCTGGATCTGGCCAAGATGAATGTCAGCATGGATGCCTTGCTGGAGGACAACAGCAGACATCTGGACTATTTCCTTAAGGACAAGGGACTCAACCGAGCGTCACATCCTGTCAATCCGATCAGGGTGCAGGCTCTGAATCTGTTCGCCGGGGCGGAGTCCGAGGAGGAGCTTTCAGCAGGCATGGAGCCGCTGATCTCGATCCTGATGAAGGTCGGGAACTCACCGATCGACGAGTACATGGCCGATTTCATAGCCTCGGTCGGACTGATAGTGGCTGGAGTGGACAACGAGGTCACAAGCGAGGAGGTCAACCACATCATCAGCACATTGGCCCCGATGACGATCTTCCCGCGTGTCTATCTGGATGAGATCGCGAAGGCGAATGTCAGCGAAGTGTTCTCCAAGGCGATCACGGCTATTCTGGATATTGATCCGGGCATGAGAGGTCCCATGCTGCGCTATGTGATGTCTTTGGTGCTGTCTGACAAGGACATCGCAGAAAAGGAACTGGAGTTCATCTATTCGTTCGGAGCCAATCTTGGATTCGGCGAGAAGGAAATCTCGACGATGTTCGCCGAAACAATCCAGCGGGAATATGTCCCGAGCCTTAACTCGATCTGTTAGCGTCTCTTCGGTCTGATGATCGACAAGGTGATACTGGACATCGCGCACAGCGATGACTACACGGACTATCTTTTCATGACCGCCGCTCTGACCAACAGCAGGGTCATTCCGCTGATTGATCCTTCGGCGGAGGAACTGAGGAGGCAGAGCGACGGCAACGCATTCATATTCAAGTGCCGCAATTCCAGAAAGGCTCTTGAAAGCGGGGACGGGACAGTCCGTGCGGATCAATATTCACACACCATTCTGGTGCTTTCGCGGATTTATTTGGATGACGATGGGGAGATTGACGCAGGCAATGCCGAGATCGTGAGGAGCCTGATCCAGAAGGCCGCCACCGATGTGCTGGAGTCGGCGGAAAACCTCAAGGAGGTTTACAGGCTCCACTTCCCGACGTTCTGGGCTGAAAGGGAGCGGATCTACGGAAATCCGAGGTTTTTCTACGCCCGCACGGGAATATTCAACCGCCAGATCTACAAGGAAGTCCCTTTGGGCGTGATAATCAAGGCGATAGAGGAAGCGCCCGATCTTTTCAGATCCGGGTCCATTGGTGGCTGCCATTGCAAGGGAAGGCCGATTCTCATTGATTATGAATATGATTACGCAGCCCTTGACGAGTGCGTCCTGCACACATGGTGCCCGACATGCCGTTCAAGGCGCGGCTTCAAGGTGCGGAACTTTGATCTTGAAAGGGCCTGCTCGGCATTCATCGGACGGATCCATAATGAATATGACAAAGGGCAGGGATTCAGCACATTGAGCCTGTTCGACGTGCTGGACGCTCTCTCATCATAGTCTCATCATAGTCTCATCGTAGTCTCATCGTGCAGACCCTGCCAGAGCGGGACATCCAGCCGGAATTTCTCCTGTACGCCTCCGCACTTTCGCAGACCCACAGGATCTCCGCCTTGAAATTGTCGGGAATGACGGGTGGGGGAGCCTCTCCGTCCGTGACAATGACCAGACCGTCGTAGCCTCCTTTCGCCGCATAGTCCACCGGCACCTGGAAATCCGTTCCTCCACGGCCGAACGCAAAAGTTTCCTTGAGGGCATGTCTGAGCCTGTCTTTGACCGTGACATACATCTCGAACTGGATGACGTCAATCTCCGTGATTCCGTACTTGAACGCGCTGTTGGCAACACCAAAAAAATAGCCCAGCGCCTCGCTGGACACCGAACCGCTGACATCCAGCGCGACAAGAATACGGCTTGTGAACCGACGGACGGAACCCATGTTCTCGAATCCTGTCCTGCGTGACGGGCGCATCCTTGTCAGCCTTCTGTCCATTGAAAGCACCGAGGATCTGAACCCCGCAAGCACGTTTTTCCAGTTGATCGATGCCTGGGATGAGGCCTTCACACTTTCCAGCAGGTCGCCGGTCAACGATCCCCAGTCCTTTATTCCTTCAAGGACTCCGTTGACGAGCGCTATCTGGAGAGGGTCGTCGTCCCAAAGTTCCGACACATCCCGCAGCGAAGGATCGCCTGACGGAATGACGCCTTCTTCCATGGCTTTCTCGACTTTTCGGGAATATGCCTCATAGGAGAGTCCGGCCTCGAATCCTGAACCATCTGCTGTCTGCAGGTTGAAACGGGAGAACGTGTAGTTGTCGCTGATCACAAGGTTGCTTCCGAAGACCATCGCCTCCCCTCGGCAACCGTCCGGACGCCGCTCGTAGGGGTGCTTCAGCATGATGCGTAGCACTTCCGTCCTCAATGCCTCCTCAAGGGCGTCGTCGGACATCTCACGGACAAAATCCGGATTACATTCGATCCTTCCGCCTCCGCTGCGCACGGGACAGCGCATCTTGACGTTCCCGGCGATCTCATGCGAGCAGATCACGGCGAATAGAGCGGGCTCGGTGACGAACCAGCGTTTGATGATCCTCTCAATGCGGTCTTCCATCTACTTGAGGCCTTTGACGAAACGGACCAGTGTGATTGTCAGAGTCCGGCATTCCTTGGCCATGAAAGCCACGGCCTTGGGGTAGGTCTGGCGGACATAAAGGTTGGCGAAATGCGCGGCGGCTTCCTTGTGGGAGCCAGTAAGGCATTCAAAATAGTCCACGAGGTTTTGTTTGACATTCTCCATGTCGGTCTCCGTGACTTTCTCGACCTCAAGGCATCTGAATATGCTGTCGTTCACTGTTGACAACTCGTGCAGCGAGTAGCCGTCGATCCTGTCCCTGACGGAATGGAAACTGTACAGCACATCCTTTCCGCTGGCCAGCCTGTTCATTGTCACGCTGCTTCGGAACGCGACGGTGGCCTTTGCCCCGACAATCGCCGCGATGGCTTTTTGATGGACAGGAGTCATCGTCTCGACTCCCGAGATGATGTCTGACACTCGTTTCCATGCCCTGCGGTCCGGGGTCTTGTCCAGCCCGGTGTCCTCGTTCTCTTTCATGTCCGGGTTCCTGTCCAGCCAGACAGGGTTATCCTCGATGAAATCCATGACCCGTCTGTCCACTCCGTTGCGTCCCGCCCACAGAAGCCATTCCTGGACTGTAGGCTGGAAATTCACAATGTCGAAACGGCTGACCAGAGCCGGGTCCAGGTCCGTGAGCTGGTACCGGTCGCCCTCGTTGACCGCGCTGATGATCCGGCTCCCTTCCGGCAGCCGGCGTCCGGCCAGTGTCCTGTTGAGGGCCAGGTCCATGATGGTCTGGAGAATCTCCGGACGTGCCCTGTTCAGCTCGTCCAGAAACAGGACGATCGGCTTGCCGTCCAACGGGAACCAGTAAGGGGGCATGAAGTCGGTCTTGCCGGTCTTCTCGTTTCTCGCCGGGATGCCTATGAGGTCTCCGGGATCAGCCATCTGGCCGAGGAACAGAGGGACAACGGGCATGCCGCGAGAGTTGAAATATTCAGTGAGAATCTCTGACTTCCCGATCCCGTGCCGTCCGACCAGCATGATGTTGTGGCTGGCAGGTATCAGGTCAAGGAGCTGCAGAAGCTCGGTTGTGTTTACTCTTATGTTAGACATGGCCATTCGTATTCAGAAACCGATCTTCCCTTTCTTGGAGTCCCATTTGAAGGTCTCGATGTCGGCCAGCTGTACCTGATGGGACTTCGGTGGCCGGGCGAGGCCGGATTCGCGGAGGATTACCTGCTGGTAGATTGTGCGTGACATGAGTTTCATGGTTCTGGCCGACGCTCCGATCGATGAGTTCAGGGATTTCAGGAAGCCTTTGATGTGCCTTTCGGCGGCCGGACTGAAGCTGACCAGGAACTTTTCGAGACATCCGCAGAGAATCTGGAAGAGCTCGTCAGGGGTGAAGTCTTTGAAGACCAGAGTGTGGTCGAACTCATAGACTCCGCCGTCAGAGAGCTGCTCGGCCACGTTTTTGTTAGGAGCGTCCAGCTCGGCGAGGATCAAGGCGCATTCGCCTCCGCTCTCGATGGTCAATTCCTTGACTTTCAATCGGATCTGCTCGACGCTGCGACCGTAGTAGCTTCTTGTGCCGTCAAATTTGGAATCATCCACGTCAATGAATATCAATCCGTTGCAAGACTTCTTCACCGCCTCCTGAAGCACGGCGTCACAGTCTGACTCTGAGACATTGAATATTCGTTCACCCTTTATCTCGGTTATGTGGCTGTTCGCGATGAGGCGCATCCCCTTAAGGATCTCCGCCATAATCTCCGCCACCGTGCTCTTGCCGGTTCCGCTCTTGCCGATGAATCTCCAGGACAGAAGCCCTTTGCCGACGTAAGGCTCGCCGATAGAGTGGAGGTAGCGGGCGGATTGGACAAAATTATGGATCGCCTGCTTGACATTTGGCAAACCCGCGAGGCTGTCTAGTCTCTTCAGCGCCTCGTCGATCGCCACATCGTCAAAGATGACATCTTTCTGGGCCTTGTTGACCACAACATCCTCGGGTAGGATCGTGCTGAGATCTTCGGCGGTGGGATTGTCCATCTTTGCTGTCCTTGCCCCAAGAGTCGCGAGTATCTCGTTCTGCAGGAGATTGGACACGAAACGTCCGTTGCCGAAGCGAGGGGACGGCTTCTCGGATTCGGCCCGGATGATGGCCTGCATATTCAGTTCCGCCCCTTCGGTCAGGTTGAATCCTTGCCTATGGATCATCAACTTGCCTATCTCAAGGAGCTCGTCGGTCGTGTAGTCCTCGAAATTGAAGACATTCGGGAAACGGCTTTCTATTCCTTCATTGCTTTCCAACAGCTTTTTCATCGGAGCCGTGTAGCCGGCAAGGATCACGACCATGTCAAGGTTGTTTTTGCCGAGTTCCGTAAGCAGCGAGTTCATCACTATCCGCCCGAAATCACTTTTGCCGCCTTCGGCCAGTTGGTAGGCCTCATCGATGAAAAGGATATTGCCTCGTGCCCTGGCCAGAAGATTGTTCATCTTGTACTCCGTTTCCCCTATATACTGTCCGACCATCTGGCTTTTCTCCGTGCGGATGACCCGCCCGACGGACAGGATCCCCCATTCGGCGAACACCTTGCCTATGATCTCCGCGACTGTGGTCTTTCCTGTTCCGGGATTCCCGAGAAAGGCCATGTGCAGACGCGGCATGCTGGTCGGGAGACCGAGTTCCATCCGCCTTGATGCCAGCCTCACGGCGTTGAGGTAGTCCTTGACCCTTGTCTTTATCCTCGCAAGGCCTATGAGGTCATCAAGTTCCGCCATTCCGTCACCAGAGCTGCCATTGATCGAAGGGATGCTTTCCGCCACGACAAGCCCCAAGTCATCGGCGATCTCGGGATCCTCGCTGTCCGCTATCCTCTTGTACATGGCCGGGATGATCCTCTCGTCAAAAAGACGCTGCACAAACCTGGCGTTCTCAAAGTTCGGTCCTCGCTGGTTGTACTTGTGAAGGAGGAACATCTCAAGTTTCTTCTTTGCCTGCGGGGCAAGATGCACATCCCTTTCGTCGCAGCATCTGTCCACGATCCGGTACAGTTCCTCCGGCTTGAAGTCCTCCATGTAGACCGGTTCCTGGAAATGCTCCCTGAGTTCAGGATAAGCGGCGAGCAGGGACTCCATCCCCTGTGGCTCTCCGGTCAGCACGAGCATCCAGTTGGATTGTTTCGCCGGGTCGTTCAGCTCGTCGATGAGACTACGTACGATCTGTTGCTCGTTGTCGATGGGCTTGTTCTCGCTGTGATAGAGCTCATGTGCGTTTTCAAAGACGAGGACACCTCCGATGGCGTAGTGTATCTCACTGGTGATGGTGCTGTTGGACACTTTAGCAAGATTGGTCAGCCTGATGCTGTTCTCGGGCAGCATGCCGAGGGCGTGATAGATTTCCGCCAGATACTTGACACAACAGGATTTCCCGGTGCCGGGATTCCCGATGAGTATTGTGTGCATCGTGGGCAGATTCTTCTTCAGCCCTAAGGCGTCCCGGATTTCCGCGACACCATGGAGGCTGATGATACCCTCCATCCTTCTCTTGAGGTTGTTCCAGCCCGGCATCTCATTCAGCCTGCCCAGAACCTCTCTGGCCGAGAGATCTTCCGGCTCCGATGATTCCGGCTCCGACTCTGATTCCGTCTCGTTTTCGGTTTTGTCTTCCGGGACGGAGTCAAGGGCAAGCATTTTCTCCAGATCTTCATCGTATTCCGATTCGGATTGTCTTTTCTGCCCCAACTTCCAGAGTGCGTAGGACATGCAGAAATGGAAAAGTGTTTCGTCCATCAAATCCCCGATCAAGGACTCCTCGATGTCCGATCTGTCCATTCCGTCTTCTATCCTGCTGTCAATCAGCTCCATCAGCCTCTGTTGCTCGGGATTGGGATTCTTGAACATCTCTGAATGATCGGTAGGCAGTGTGAACATGATATCGTGTGGTTTGTTATTCACGTGCAAAAATAACAAATTAATCCCTCAAATCACCACACGTGACGATGAATCATCACAAATGTCACATCATCCTGCCGAATCGCCGCAGGTCGGAGCGGTAGCGGGCGTAGAAGAAGATTCCAGCGAGGGTGAGGCCGATAGGGAAGCCCATCCATATTCCGTGGATGCCGAGACCTGCCTTGAAGCCAAGAAGGTAGGCGGAAGGGATGGCGATGAGGTAGTAGCTGACAAAAGCCGCGTACATGATCGGCTTGACGTCCTGGATGCCTCGCAGCACATTGGCGAAACAAAGCTGGAGGCCGTCGCCGAACTGGTAGGCGAAGAGCAGGAAGAAAAGCGACACTGCAAGGGCTGTAACCTCAGGGGAATCACTGAATATTCCTGCGGCCTGGTAGCGGAAGCAGTAAAGCAGCACCGACAGCGTGGCGGAGATGCCGAGGGTCATGAAGTATCCTTTGCGGGCATATTCACGGACAGACTTCAAGTCCTTTCTGCCGAAGGCGTTGCTGACGAGGATCGAGACGGCGAACGAGAGTCCCTGCATCATCAGGAAGAAAAGCTGCGAGATGGTGATGACCACCTGATGGGCGGCCAGCTGGATGACTCCCAGCCAACCTGCCATCACAGCCGCGAACGTGAACGTGGAGGATTCCAGGGCCATCTGGATGCCGACCGGGTAGCCCATCTTGAAGACCCCCTTCATCTTGTCGCGGGAAAGGAGAGCATCCTTGATCGCGCGGGCATATTCATTCATCTTTTTTGACTTGAATATGTACACGGCGAACACTATGAGAATCAGCACTCTGGAGACGAGTGTGCTGATGCCGGCCCCCGTGAGACCCATCTCCGGGAATCCGAGTCTGCCGTAGATCAGCACCCAGTTTCCAAAGATGTTGAGTATGTTGCCGATCATCAGCAGCGTCATAGAGATCATCGGGCGGCAGATTCCGTCTGTGAACTGTTTGAGGACATTGAATCCGAGGGCGAAGACAGTGGAGATGCCGACTATGATGAAATACGGCTTGATGTAAGGCGTCAGTTCCGGAGCCTGGCCGAAATGGTCGAGGCACAAATAGATGATTGTGAGGAGTATGAGACTGATTCCTCCAATGATTCCGTTGGTCACGAGACCGTTCTTCACTGTTATCCCGATTCCTTTGATGTTTCCTGTTCCGTTGTCCGCACCGATCATCGGAGTCATTCCGGCGGCGAATCCCAACTCGGTAAGAATGAACAGGTTCATGACATTGTTGACGAATGATGACGCGGCGAGCTCATCCACGCTGTGCCACCCGATCATGATGTTGTCGGCGAACGCCAGAATTATGACGCAGGCCTGTCCGAGCATGATCGGCAGACCGATCCTGAGTATTTCCCTTATTTTCTGCATGATGACAAATTTCGCCGCCTATGCGGTTGCTTTTCCCTTGCTGAGGATGATTGTGATCACAGCCGTGAGGATCAGCAGGATGCCGGCGACGAGGTTGACAGTCAGGGCTTCGTGGAAGACTGTGAGGCCGATCACAACGGCCGTCAGCGGCTCAAGTGCTCCCATGATGGCGGTCGGGGTGGAGCCGATGATGCGCACGGCGATGCCCATCGAGACGAGCGAGAAGACCGTCGGGACGATGGCGAGCATCAATGAATATCCCCACTCACGTCCTGTGGCAAGAGGCATGAGGTGGCGTTCCGGAGAAGTTAGCGAGAAGAGGACCATCGACACGGCGCAGACGATCAGCACGTAGAAACTCAGCTTCATGGCGGACATGTCGAGCCTGTGGATGGTCGCCCTGTGTGGCAGGTATTTGGAGAACCTGTTGTGGCTGGCCTCCAGACCGGATTCCGGTGCGGAGGCACGGTTGGCCACAATGATGTAGAGGGCGTAGCTGAGGGCGGAGACCATCACGAGGAGCACTCCGACTGTGCTGAGCACGGTCTCTCCGTCACCTTTATAAAGAAGCAGCACTCCGACCAGTGACAGGGCAATGGCGGCCGCGGTGGTTTTCGTGATTTTTTCGCCGTAGAGCATGGCCATCAGGACGGCGGTCATTATCGGGTAAACGAATAGCAGTGAGCAGGCTACTCCGCTGTCCATGTAGAGGAAGCTGCAGTATAATGTCAATGATGAGACCACGAACAGCAGTCCGAGTGCGATCAGCGTCGAGAGTTCGCCACGGCTGACCTTGAAGGATTCATATCCGGTCGCTGAGCTTGCGGTGCGCTGAGCTTGCCGAAGTGTCGAAGCGACCTTCCTTCCGGTGATGATCTTCCCAACCATGATCACCCCGATGATAAGCGCCGCCAACCCGTACCTGTAGAACAGCACCGACTCCACATTGAACCCCTCCTCGTAAAGGTACTTCGCCCCCAAAGGATTCACACCATAACTGACCGCGGCCAAGATCCCGAAAAAGAAACCTTTAGCCTTGCTTTCCTGTGCCTTAACCATATTCCTTCTTCAAAAAATCGGTCGCAAAGATAGCATTTTTCTTTTTCAGTGTCACTTCGGAATCGGCAGTCACTTCGGAAACCTCCTTGAAAATGTAAGAAAACTTGAAAATGTAGGAAAGCATTGGGAAAATAATCCTAACTTTGCGCCCGGTTTTTGGTTTTTGGCATAACACTAAAATGAACGGTAAGATTCAAAAAGTAGCCGGACTGGTCGCGACCGGCAAATTCTGGAAAGAAGTCGTGATCATGACGTTGGGCATGCTTGTCGCCGCAGCGGCCGTCTATTATTTCCTTGTGCCGAGCAAACTCATCATCGGCACCATCTCCGGTCTCTCGATCGTTCTTTCGGGAATATGTGAGGCTTTCTTCGGAATCCAGATCAAAGTCTCCCTGTTCGTGGTCATCATCAACGCCATCCTGCTGGTCCTCGCCTGGCTTCTGATCGGGGAGGAATTCGGCGCCAAGACCGTCTATACGGCAATGATCCTCGGTCCGCTCATGGATTTCTGGGCTTGGGTGATGCCTTACCAGAGCCTGATGGAACCGGGTACGACATCCGTGATGGGCGACATCTGGTTCGACCTTTGCTGTTTTGTGCTCCTGCTCAGCGTGTCGCAGGCCATTCTGTTCAACATCAACGCGTCAACCGGCGGCCTTGACATACTCGCAAAGATTGTCAACAAGTACCTTCACTTCGACATCGGGGCGTCCGTGTCCGTGGCGGGCGCTATCATCTGCTGCACGGCTTTCGCCATCAACCCGTTCAGGATGGTGATCATCGGCCTCATCGGCACATGGATCAACGGCCTTGTCGTGGACTATTTCACGGCCAGCCTGAACAAGCGCAAGAGGGTCTGCATCGTCTCGCATGACTACGAGAAGATCCGCCGCTTCATCATCGACCAGCTTGGCCGCGGCTGCAGCCTCTATGAGGTCATCGGCGGCTACACCGGCGAAAAAGGCTATGAGGTCCAGTCCCTTCTTACCCAGGAGGAATTCTCCAACCTCATGGAATATCTCAAGCGCGAGGACATCAAGTCCTTCGTGACCGCCGGCAATGTCAGCGAGGTCTATGGCCTTTGGCTCAAGCACAAGAAATTCCATTTTTAGGTTTTTTTGCCTATCTTTGCTTTTCAGTTTTAAAATCGTAAGTTATGGCGGAGACCGGCTCAGTCTATCCTCTCGATTCCGAGAAGGTGTATTATTCGATGGATGAATTGACCCTTGACACAGACGAGGGGCCAAAGACGTTGAGGGTCGGTGCATGGCTGAACTTCGATCCGGTCAGAATCCACAGGATGATTGTCCGCGAGAAGACGATGCAGGTGGATCAGTTCGAGGTCTATAACCCTTTGATGAGCAAGCTCCGCAGGGCTGACCAGCAGTACTACAAGCAGTTCATGGGGCTTGGTCTGACCATCGACTTCCCGGGCTACACGTCAGAGATTCTGGCGAGGATTCCTTTCGAGAACGACCCGATCGGTTTCTACAAATGGTGGCGCAAAGGAAAGCACGAGGACAAGGTCTATCTTTCCAAGGCCAATCAGTTCAAACTGTTCCAGAAAGTCGCCTTGATGGAGCCGAGGATAATGCTCAAAAAAGATCTCGACTTCCTGAAATCTTTCTGATAGAAGGAAAAATCATTTTTGAATATGCAAGACTGGCTACAGGCTCTCAGACTTGACACGTCGGCCGCTGAAAAGGACCGCGCATGTGATGTTTGGGACAATGACAATTGTTGTAATTACTCCGCCGACGGCACAAAGCTGCTGGATGCGGAGAACTATCCGGGCGAGGTACACGTCAAGGACGGCACGAAAGTCATCTGCGACGGGGTTTTCGCCTTTCAGCCCTATATGGCCGAGGACAGGAAGATCGGCGAGGATATTCCCGAAGAGGAAAGAGCTTCGTTCCTGGACAAGATATTCCTTCCTCCAACAGTCACGCACATCGGCCGCGAGGCTTTCCGTGAATGCGGTTGGCTGAGAAGTATCCGTCTGCCTAAAGATTTGATATTCATAGGCAACGAAGCTTTTTTCGGTTGCTGGGAACTTCGTTCCGTAAGTTGCCCGGCCGGATTGGCCGCCATCGGAGACGGGGCTTTCGAGGAGTGCTTCTCGCTGGGCAAGGTGAAGTTCAACAAGGGCTTGAAGGCCATCGGCGCGGGCGCTTTTCTGGCATGCGGGTCGTTGGAGGAGATCGTCCTTCCGGCCGGCCTTGAGTTCATCGGTGAAGACGCTTTTTACGGAGCGTCCTTGAAAAAGATTTATGTTCCGAAAAGTGCCAGAAGCCATCTGACTGAGCTTTTACCTGAAAACCTGCACAGGAAAATCCGCGACATTCGTTGACGGTGTTTTCAAATTGAAAGTTTTTGATTACATTTGGAATCGTGATTTTTAAGAATATTACTGAAAATGAATAAATTTTTAAATTTCATCGTCGTTTTGGCCGCCGCTCTGTCGGTCTCGGCATGCAAGACAACGGTACAGAAACCAGGAAAAGTGGACTACCGGATGGAATATTCCGTCGGGGATGTCACGTTTGACATGGTCAAGATTCCTGCGGGGCACTACACGATGGGACTTTCAGCGGACAACCGCAGGAAGATCACGAACGGAATCCCGCATGAGGTCGCCCTTGACGGTTTCGTCATCAGTGCCAAGCCTGTCTCTCAGGCTCTGTGGACGGCTGTGATGGGCGGCAACCCGAGTTCTGTGCAGAGCCCTGACGCTCCGGTGGATATGGTTTCCTGGGTAGATGCCGTGAAGTTCATCGGCAAACTGAACAAGGTCACAGGCAAGATATTCATCCTTCCGACCGAAGCTCAGTGGGAATACGCCCAGAGGCTGCGGAATGGAAAGGATTTCACCTCTGTCGCCGAGTGGTGCCTTGACAGCTATGACGCTGTGCCGGAGGGGGTTACGGGTAATGAATATTTCAAGCCGATGGAACTGGCCGTCAATCCGGAAGGTCCGGCCGAGAAGGATGGCAAGGTCGTCCGTACCGTTCTGGAAAGGATGGAGGTGGAAAGCCACACGCGCAGGGCAAAGGTCGGTTTCAGGCTTGCCCAGCCGACTGAAGAGGTTTTGACAGGCTCCATTTTGGATCCGATAGAAGGAACTACGATTGACCGTGAGAAAATCGACGCTTCGGACGCCAAGCCGGAAGTCTTCACTGTCGGCGAAGTGACATTCAAGATGGTCAATGTCAAAGGGGGCTCTTTCTCAATGGGGTTCAATGACTACGACGCGCCGTTAGCGGCATTCTCTGTTCCTGAAAATGAGCAACCGACCCACACTGTGACCGTTGACGATTTCGCGATAGGGGAGACCGAGGTGACCGTCGCCCTCTGGAACGCGGTGATGGGATCTGTCCCTTACCTTAATGACATTGATGATCCAAAGAAGCCTGTCGGGAACGTCTCCTGGTACAACTGCCAGACCTTCATCAGCAGACTGAACGCCCTGACCGGCCGCAAGTTCCGTCTTCCGACCGAGGCTGAGTGGGAATATGCTGCCAGAGGTGGCCAGAAGTCCCGTCACTACGGCTTCAGCGGCTCCAACGCCTATGACGCTATGTGGTTTCTTGACAATGCTAAGTCTAAACCGCAGGATGTCAAGACCCGCAAGGCCAACGAGTTGGGAATATACGACATGAGCGGTAACGTCTGGGAGTGGTGCTATGACCGCGCTGCGGAATATTCAAAAGACTCCCAGGTCAATCCTGTCGGCGCCACTGAGGGCGGGACGAGGATTCTCCGTGGCGGCACCGCCAGATGCTCCTCAGTGATCGAAGAGTACTGAATCGGCATGTCGAATCCAGCGAAAGGACTCATCTTGGCTCCGAGAGCCACGTGACTGTCGTGCAGACAGGTAACTTTGAGTTGCTCCTCCATAATCAATTATCAGTGTTTAGTATATTATATTCAAAAAATATTAAAGCGCGAGCCTGAGCCCGAACGTGCCTTTGATGTTCTTGGCCGGCATGAAGGATCTGTTGGAGATCCTGCAGGCGTCCCAACGGCTGGCGCCGCCGT
>OQVO01000188.1_pt1 | contig 20587 bp, 15 predicted proteins | sample 1691511 | NCBI WGS metagenome assembly OQVO01 (sample SAMN03418254, study PRJEB22391) | human gut metagenome | biome: human-gut; feature: organic feature; material: feces | host: Homo sapiens | place: Tanzania | collected 2013-01 | reverse complement strand
TTCCGTCGCTACCAATAATGTTAGATTCCAAATAAGAGTATAACCTATAACTAACCATATTTCAAGGGAAAAGAGAAAATGATTTAACTTCTTTTTATAAAACACTTTACAAAAGGGGGAAAGTATGATAAAATATCTCTGCTTTGAGGGTGTAGCTCAGTTGGTTAGAGTACTTGCTTGACATGCAAGGGGTCGATGGTTCAAATCCATTCATCCTCACCAGAGTAAAGTCCTGTTCTTCGGAACGGGACTTTTTTCTAACCCCATCCCATTAAGCTGAGTTGATTTATCAGCTTGTTTATGCTATAATTTTTTGCAGAGGTGATCGAATGATTCCCAAAAAGATTCACTATTGCTGGTTCGGCGGTGCAGATAAGCCGAAATCCGTAAAAAAATGTATATCAAGCTGGAAAAAGTTTTGTCCCGATTATGAAATTATTGAATGGAATGAAAGTAACTATGACGTCAATTCAACGGGATATACCAAAATGTGCGCCGAAGAAAAGAAATATGCTTTTCTCAGCGATTTTGCCCGTCTTGAGATAATTGAGAAAAACGGCGGAATATATTTCGACACCGATGTTGAGCTTATTAAAAATATTGACTTCCTGCTTGAAAACGAAGCATTTTTCGGTCTGGAAAACCCCAATTACGTCGCAACGGGACTCGGTTTCGGGTCTGTTGCTCACGGGGAAGCCATTACCGCGATGGTTAAAGAATATGAGCCGTACCTTGACGGAAAGAGCGGCACGGTTACCTGCCCCCGACTCAATACGGATGCCCTGCTCCGCTATGGACTGAAGCTTGACGGAAAGATGCAGACCGTTGCAGGTGCGCTGATTTTGCCGAGCGACTATATGAACCCTTACGGCAGCAATACGGGAATCATGAGCAAAACGGAAAACACAATTTCCATTCACTGGTATTCGGGAAGCTGGATGTCACAGACGCAGCGTTTGAAATCAAAAATCACAAAGCCGATTCACAGGATTTTCGGAATTGACTTTTTAAAGAAAAAATAAAAAGAAAGCGTGGCCATGAAAGGTCACGCTTTTTACTGTAATTCGGTTTACGCAATGAGGTCGCTGACGCCCATCGGCTTGAAGCCTTCAAGAAGCACATCTATAACCCTCTTGACAGAGGTGTCTTTAACCTTTACAGTCATCTGAGTTGATTTTCCTTCGGAATTGATCGCCGTGATAACTGCCGTTCCGCCTGAAACACCCTCAATCATTCCGGTGTTGCTGACGACCGCAACGTGATCGTCGGATGATGTCCAACTTACAACCTTTTTGCCGCCGGTCAACGAAGCCTCATATGTTTCCATATATGAAAGTTCAACGCTCTTTTCGGTGAACTCAAACGGGATAATCTTTGCTTTCTTCTTCTTCGCCGCCTTTTTCGCTGTTGCTTTCTTGTATGCGGAGCTCGAGGTCGATCTGTAAAGCGATACGCCGTAGGTTACGTCGGTAATATACTCATATGTGATGTAGTGAACCGTACAAAGATAAGGCTCAACATAGTTGCTGTCAAAAACATAGAATCCGTTCTCGTCGCAGGAAAGAAAGATTGACGAGTGCTGTGAATATGCGGTTGCCCACTGAATGTAGTCGCCGGAAACAGCCTTGTGCATAATGTTGTAAAAATCCCTGTAACCTGCCGAGCTGAGTTTTGCAATTTCGACTGCTGCACGGGGTGAAGGAACGTAGTAGCTGTATGCACCCGAATTGTAAGCGCCGACGCCGCCGTTTCCGTAAAGCTCGTTGAACATCATATCGGCAAATCCTTTGCAGGTCGTAGCCGATCTGAAAGAACCCGTCCAGTAAACTCCGTCCCATTCGTTGATAAGCTGCTGGAGTTTCGGATTTGTACAATTATAATCTTTAGCATTTACCTTGTCGACAGCGGCGATCGTGAAGATCAGTGTAACTGCCATAAGGAAAGGCACTAATTTCTTGATAAGCTTTTTCATAAAAAGTTTAACTCCTGTCGGTTATTTTTTCACACAACGGGCAGGAGTATACCATAATTAGTTACAATTGTCAAATCGGGACTCCGATTTTTTGCCAAAAAAAGTATAAAATTCGACTTTGTCGCAAGCTGTTATTGCTTTATTACTGTATAATTTGAACATATTGTTTCCTTTAAAGCCTGATTCGTAGTGCAATTATACCAAAATTTTAAAAAGTTACAAAAAGTTACAATTTGTAATCATTTTGCCGTGAAAATCAGATATACCTTATATAATCATTTTTTCGGGGAAGAGCCTCTCTCGGATCGGCGGCAGGATAGCCGAGCGCAATTGAACCGACGCCCCTGAGTGTTTCGGAAAGACCCCATTCACGGAGCAGAGCTTTGCCCTCTTCGCTGTCGAAGATTTCACGCTCACGGTGAACCCATACCGAGCCGAGCCCCTCGGCATATGCGGCAAGCATAAGATTTTCCAGTACACAGCTTCCGTCCTCAACAAAGGTGTTTGCATTGCCGTCGGCAAGAACGAGCACTATAACCGGTGCACCGTAATAAGGGTCGCTGTCCGTGCCCATTATCGCCGCATTGAGCTTTGAAATTTTGTCTCTGTATTTCTTATCGGTAACGGCGATTATCTGCGGTGACTGCTTTCCTCTGCCTGTCGGCGCATACGTACCCGCTTCAAGAATTCTTGCAAGCTTATCGGCAGGAACTTCATCACTCTTGTAAGCTCTGACGCTTCTGCGTCCTTTTATAATATCATAGAAATCTTTCATAATAATATCTCCTCTTTTTTGTATACAATTATACCACAAATGTCAAGAAGGTATTGATTTCCTCTAAATAAAAATGTTATAATATAATCGGTATCAGCGGATACACAAAATTTATTGTTTCGGAGGAAAAATATGATAGTCAATTTTATGCAAAAACTGATTGCACTCATTCTTTCGGCTCTCATTTCCGCAGGAATAATCGCACCCGTTCCGATTCCGCCGGACGGAATCAAGGCGAATGCCAACTTTGTCTTTGAAAGCGAAGAGGCGGGCTCCGCAGAGGGCACGGCGATCGTCAAGGCAAACTTTGATGCAACATATGAGCTTTATTGGGGCGATGCTCAGGGCAATAAGCTCACAACAAGCTCGCCGAGCGGCAAGGTTATCCCTTATAGCTGGTTTGCTCAGGTAGATGTTAAAAAGGGCACAGGCGAAAAGGAAACCAACTCTTTTCTTGCAATTCCTGACGGCGCAGAGACAATTCTTCTCTATTATCAAGATCAGCTTCTTGATACGGATAAGATCCCGGAGGAAAATATCCCCGATTACGGCGATATGACTTACAGCTTCGGTACTTTGAGTGATGTCCATTTCGGCAGATATTTTGACGATGAGGGCAATGACTGGTCGGATACATCCTATCCGCAGGCGCTCAACTTCCTTGACGATATGGGTGTTTCAATCGTTGGCGTTTCCGGTGACCTTTCATATGAGGGCGAAACCTCCTCATATGAGTCATTCCATAAGTACAACGATCAGCACGATTTCAACGTGTTCTCCTGCAAGGGTAACCACGATTGCAGAGACAAGTTTGATTACGAGGGCTGGAAAGCAAACGTCAATGTCGGCGTATTCTCGGACAACAAGCCCGCAGGCGTTCTTGATGTTGCGGATAACGGCTATGACTTCGTTTACTCGGGTAAAGAGACAAACGGCGATGTATTTATCTTTTTCAGCCAGGTTAAGGACGCTTATGTTCCTTTTGTTCAGCTTGTAACGGACGAACAGCAGGATTGGCTTGAGGCAATGTTCGAAAAGTATAAGGACAAGAGAGTTTATCTCTATTTTCACACATTCCTCAACGCTCCTAAGGGAAATCCGTTCCTCGGTGAGGGCAATATTTACAACGACTGGGGTCTCTTCTATACGATTCCGTATTTCAAGGGCAACAAGGACGAAAGACGTTTCAGAAAGCTCCTTGAGAAGTACCATAATGTTGTATTCTTCAACGGTCACTCTCATTGGACATATGCAATGGAATGTTATAACCCTGATCTTAACATTTCCGATTATAACGGAACGACCGCTACAATGGTTCATGTATCCAGCAGCGGCGCCCCGAGAACAACGAGCTTCACACATCCGACAAAGGAATCCCATCCCGGCACAATGTCTGAGGGTATTTATGTAAAGGCATATAAGGATTTCATCATCACAAACGGCTGTGATTTCGTCAACGGACAGTTCCTCGCATATGCGATCTACAAGATTGACAACAGATAATTGATATAACTTGAATAAGCTGTGATCCGAATGAATCACAGCTTATTCTTTACGTAGTTATACATATTTGAAAGCAGAAACGCACAGCTTTACAGTTACTTATATCAAAAAAGACAACAAACTGAGGGATCGGAAAAACCGACCCCTTTTTCTTTATTTATCCTCATCAAGTAATTTTGACTCTGCGATTACCTTTTCTGCAACGGGGACGGGAGCGTCCTCGTATCTTGTAAATTCAAATGTGAATGAACCTCTGCCTGCCGTTACGGAACGGAGAACAGTTGCAAAGTTTGCCATCTCAGCCATCGGAACCTCAGCAACAAGCTCCTGGAGGTTATGGTCATCCTCAGACGGTCCCATACCGAGAACACGTCCGCGGCGCTTTGTTACGTCGCCCATTATATCTCCGAGATATGCCTCGGGCATAAGTGCTTTAAGCGTTCCGATCGGCTCAAGAATTGTCGGGTTAGCCTGCGGAATACCTGCCTTAAATGCGAGGGATGCCGCTGTCTTGAACGCCATTTCGGATGAATCAACCGGGTGATACGATCCGTCATAAAGAACAGCCTTGAGACCCACCATCGGGTAGCCTGCCATAACGCCCTTCTTCATACACTCGCGCAGACCCTTTTCAACTGCCGGGAAGTAGTTCTTGGGAACCGATCCGCCGACAACCTCTGACTCAAAGATCAGATCGTCGCCGTCTGTCGGCTCGAAACGAATCCAAACGTCACCGAACTGACCGTGACCGCCCGACTGCTTCTTATGACGACCCTGAACCTTAACGGTCTTGCGGATAGCTTCTCTGTAAGCGACACGGGGAGGAGTAAGCTCAACATCAATTCCAAACTTGCTCTTGAGCTTTGAAACGATAATATCAAGGTGCTGTTCACCGAGACCGGAAAGGATCTGCTCCTTAGTCTCGTGGTTCATCTCGAACTTGATTGTCGGATCCTCTTCAAGAAGTCTGTTTATGCCTGAAACAACCTTTTCCTCGTCACCCTTCTTGCAAGCCTTGACAGCCATTGAAAGACACGGCTTCGGGAAGTTGATACCGCTGAGCTCAATAACGTTCGATGCCGAGCAGATTGTGTCACCGGTCTTAACGCAGTTGAGCTTTGTAACCACGCCGATATCACCGGCAGGAATACACTTGCAATCCTCGGACTTGTTACCACGGATTGTAATGATTTTACCCATACGCTCCGTCTCGCCTGTGCGGGCATTGTAAACGGGTGTTTCGGGAGTGATTTTGCCGCTGTCAACCTTGAAATATGACATCTTACCTACGAACGGATCGGCAACCGTCTTAAAGCAGAGAGCTGCAAGAGGTCCGTTCTCGTCGCACTCAACGTCCTTGCCGCCTGCATAAGATGCGGCGTCGGGAGCGGAGTAAGCAAGCTCGTCAAGAAGAAGATCCACACCGTCGGTCGTGTAGCCCGAGCAAGCATAAACGGGGTAAACCGAGCTGGTATTAACACCGTCGTTAAGAGCTTTGATGATTTCCTTACGGGTGAACTCTTCGCCTGCGAAGAATTTTTCCATAAGATCGTCGCTTGCCGTTGCAACGGCCTCAGTGAGAATGTCAAGCATTTCCTTGATTTTCGGATCGTCGGGCATCGGAATCTCAACAGCCTTGCCGTCGTGATATTCATAGCCCTTGCGAGCGGCGAGGTTGACATAAGCCTTAACCTGACCGTCAACTATGTAGGGAACGATAACGGGGCAAACTGCGCCGCCGTGTACTGCTTTAATCTCCTCAAAGGTCTTATAGAAATCTGCGTGTTCCTTGTCGCAACGTGTAATTGCAAACATTTTGCCGCGCTTTTTAGCTGCCTTGAAAGCCTTTTCTGCGCCGACATCATATTTATGACCTGCGCCGAGAACGATGAGCACGCACTCGGAGGCAGCAATTCCTTCGCACATTTCGCCCTCAAAGTCAAAAAGGCCCGGGGTATCAATTATATTAAGTTTGCAGTCCTTCCACTCGATCGGAGCAACGGCTGCCGAAACTGAAACATTTCTTCTTCTTTCCTCGGGGTCGAAGTCAAGAACGGCGGTACCGTCGTCAACTCTTCCGAGTCTGTCTGTCAGACCTGCGATATAAAGCATAGCCTCTGCAAGAGTGGTCTTACCTCTTCCTGCGTGACCTGCAACAGCGATATTTCGGATATCCTTAGCGTTATAGTACTTCAAAAAATAACCTCCTTACGTTCTACATTGATTTCAGCGTACCTATAAAAATTTTTTGAACGCAGAATTGTAACAAAAATAAGAGTTATTATCAATGTATCAACGCTCTAACTATATCACATATAAACATAAATTTCAATAGGTTTTTAAAAAATATGTTAAATATTATTAAAAACGGAGCAAAAATTATGGACGCAAGACTAAGCCTGCGCCCATATATTTCTAAGGAGATATCGCAATTTGTGCAATGTTGCGAGGAATATTATTCGTTTCCCGACGGGGTATGGGGTGTTTCGGGTACATCGGGTGTTTCGGGTACGTCCGGTGTTTCGGGTACGTCGGGTGTTTCCGGAACGTCGGGAGTTTCCGGAACGTCGGGAGTTTCCGGAACGTCGGGAGTTTCTTTCGGGAAGTAATCGGCAGGCGTTTTCTCTTCAACGGAGATCTGAAGTACCGCCAAAGCGTCCGAGGAATCGACCTTGTCGCTCGAATCAATGTTAGCGGCAAGAAGAGTCGCACCTGTAAGCTGAATCTCCTCAACCGAGTGCTGAAGAATTACCAGAGCATCCATTGAGTTAACCTCGCCGTCGCCGTTGACATCACCGATAACAACGATTGTGTATGTTTCAACCGTTTCGTCGCCGTTTTTCGTTATGAGTTCTGCGCCTGTGGCGATTTTTTCAATCGGTGCAATCGAAAGGTTTTTGCCAACAGTGAAATCTGCAAGAATCTTGTCGAGTGTTGCGCTTTTGTCATATACGGTGATGATCTTGTTTCCCTCATCAAACGTGCAAATTTCGGCATTCTCGTTGAGCTTGAATGTGAGATCGGGGTCGGTAGGTGCAGGAGGATCAACGGGATCGAGTTTTATAAAGGTAAGCTCATTATCCGCCGCATATTTTTCTGCGGCACTGTCTGTGAAGCCCTCAATTGTGCAATTCTTGTTGAGCTCCTCCGTATATCTTTCCTCGCCCTCGACAAGGATATAGCCTATTGAGTGTTCGCCGATTTCGGAAACACTCTTCGGCAATGTAACCGTAACTTTGTTTTCCGTATCCGCATTGTCAAGCGCAATAAATGAGTAATCGCCGATCTTGGTTATTCCGTCCTCGACAACGATCTTTTCAATAGGATAAATCAAATAATACGGGATTTTTTCAAGGGAGGAGTCCGCCATTGCGCCTGTTCCGCTGATCGTGAGCGTTAAGGTCTCAACATCATAGCTCCACTTTGCGGTTTCGCCGCATTCACCCTCAAACATAATCTCAAAAAACTGGATTTCATTTTCAGCGGCATACTGCTCTGCTGTTGTGTCCTTATATCCCATAATTATGAAGTCATAATTTACTGCCTCGGCGCCATCCTCATTGTAATAATAACCGAAAGCGTGGTTGCCGATGTTTGTAACTGTCTCGGGAATAAATACCGGGCCCTCGAATCCAAAGAATGCATATGCGCCGATCGACGTGATTCCGTCGCTGAGCTCAACTGCCGTCGGCTCGGCAAGCAGGTACTCGGGAAGATTATCAAGACTGTAATCGCCGATTTTACCGCTGCCCTCAAAAATCAATGTGCCGTTTTCGTCGATTTTCCACGTGAGAGTGTCGCTGATTGTTCCGCTCATCGGGACATACTTTCCAAGTGAATTGAACGTAATGCCGTTCTCGTCTGCGTAGCTCTGAGCCGTGGTATCCTCATAGCCTGTGATTGTAAATCCGTCAATAACGTTTCCGCCTCTGCCATATCCGATCGCCTGCTTGCCGATTGATGTAACGGTACGGGGGATAGTTACGGATGAAAGCGACTTGCAAAGATAAAATGCGTCCGCATCAATTGTTTCCAAACCGTCGGAGAAATTAACTTCGCCGAGCTTTGTGCATCCTGAAAAAGCCGCTTCGGAAATCTTTTTTAAGCTGCTCGGGAAAGAAACGGATTCGAGCTTTTCACAGCCGTCAAACGCCGAAATACCTATTGAAACAATCTTATCGCCGAGATCGACGCTTTTAAGGTTTTCGCAACAGTAAAAGGCTCTGTCGCCGATCGACTCAAGCGATGCCGGAGCCTTGAACGACGCAAGCTGTATACTCTGACCGAAAGCGGATTCGCCGATCGTCTTAACCGAATCGGGAAGGTTAATCGTCTTGAGCAATGAACATTTATAGAATGAGTTCACGCCCACCGAGGTTATCGTGTCGGGAAGAACAACATTTTCAAGAAGCGAACAGGATGAAAATGTATGGTCGGCAATCTGCGTGATCTTGCCGTTGATCGTCACACTGGTGAGCACCTTACAGTTAAGGAAAGCTCCCTTGCCGATCTTTACAATGTTTTCGGGCAGGGTGATGTTTTCAAGGAAAAGACTGCGGTAAAGAGCATAATTGCCGATTCCAGTTACTCCTTCGCCGAAAACAACGTTTTCAAAGTCAATTCCGCCCCAAGGCAGCTTGCTGTTTCCGTCCTCGTCTCTGTACTCGTCAAAATCGGGGATATCTCCCTTGCCGTCAAAGGTAAGCGTCTTTGTCATATCGTCAAAGCTCCACGTTACCTCCGATCCGTCGATTTTTTGAGCCGCAGAAGCCGTAATTGACATAAGACCCGTACTACACACCGTAAGCATAACGCACAGTGCCAGTGCCAAAGATAAAATTTTTTTCATTTCAACTTCTCCTTTATATTTATTCTGACAACAGCTTTCTATCATAACTTGATTATAAATCATTTTGTTTTTTGTGTCAATAAGCAACCGTTATACATTTGTATATAGGAAATGATTGCCATATGCGGTCTTGATTCGGCGGCACAAAAAAACATCCCTTGAGCAATTACCGATAATTGCAGTACGGGATGCTTTTTCTGCTAAAAAGGGGGAACGGCCCGATGTGTGCAGCATCGAACCGTTCAAGGGAAAGAGAAAATAAAAATGAAAATAGAGATAACTATCTCCACGAGTATAATATTATATCACTATCTTAAGAATGTTGAAAAAGTGTGAACAAACTGTTAACATTTGCGCTTTTACGACTTTTTTTCTTATACTTTTTGCCGTTTTAAGTCTTATTTGAAATTATAATGACTGATTGGTTCGGAATTGTCAGATTAACCGTTGACAATATCACCCCAGTTTGCTACCATACCTTATATATGGGAGGTATTTACAATGATTAAAAAAGTTTTATGCATCATTCTTTCGGTAATAATGGTTTTGGGTTCGTCCTTTGTGATATCCGCATCGGCGGACGATTCCGAAAAGGCTACGGGTTTTGCCGTTGCTTCGGATATTCACTATGTTCACCCTGTTAAGCAAAAAGGAACAACCTTAGCCGACGAGGGCTGGGTAACCACCTTTAATTCGGAAAGTGAATCGCTTACCAATCAGAGCGGCTACATAATTGATGAATTTCTCAAGGAATGTGCCGAAAATCCCGAATGTCAATTTGTTCTTGTGACCGGCGATCTTGCAACCCACGGCAGGGACTATGAATTATAGCACGAAACCGTTGCTGCGAAATTCAGAAAATTTGAGCAGGAAACAGGCAAGCAGGTCTATGTTATCAACGGAAATCACGACAATGCAAAGGATATGCCGGGCGACCACAAAAAGTTCACGGAAATATACTATGAATTTGGCTACGATAAGGCGATCTCCACCGATGAGGGCACCTGTTCATACAGCACAGACCTCAACGATGAATACACTCTCGTTGCGCTTGATACCTGTGACGAAAGATACAGGGTTGTACCGAACAATGATGTATCAAGAATGGACTGGACGGTTAAGCAGATTAAGGCTGCAACCAAGCGCGGCAAAAAAGTAATAATGATTATGCACCACAATCTTCTTGAGCACAATCCGTTCCAGAAACTTAACGAAAAAAATTACGTTGTCAACACGCCGTATTCTTTTGCGGGACTTCTTGCCGATCTGGGTGTTAAGCTCGTTTTCACGGGTCACACACATTGCACGAACACAAAGTCATATACGAGCTTCCTCGGGAATACGATTTACGATTTTTCAATGTCAAGTCTCGGAAATTTTCCCGCCGAATACAAGTTTATCAATATGACGAACAGCGAAATAAAATATGAGACAAAAAAGATCAATCATATTGACGCCGACAGTCTTGCAAAGGTTTGCAAGGGCTTTACACAGGAAGAGATTGATATGATGAAAAACGATCTTCAGACATACACGTGGAGTATGTCTTACAAGGAGTATTCAGAAGATCTAAGAGAGAATATATCGCCCGAATCACTCGGAATTGACGAGTCGAGTACACTTTATAAGAAGATCAAGCCCGTCACGGATACGATTAAGGAAATGTCAGACATTCCTGTTTACGGCGAGGGCGGAATAAAGGAACAGGCGGCTGAATACGGACTTGAGATTCCGGATAGCGAATATAAAACTCTTAACGATGCAATTACGCTGGCTCAGCTCAGATGTAAAATCGGTGATAAGAGATATAATCTCGGCTCGGATGATTTCACTGTTCTTATAAGATTGCTTGCGTTTACTGTCCGCAAATCCGTTGCGTCGACGGCTGACAGCAATATGCTCTCGAACGCAAACGACCTTCTTCATAAGCTCGGCTGTCAGGGCGGAGTTGCCAACAACACATTCAAGGCGTTTAGTGAAAAGTACGGGTTTGCAACTCCCGAGGAGAAGGAAGCTCTTGCAATAGCTTACAGTCTTTGGGGCGGTTACATCGGTGAGGTCGACGGCGTTGAAAACCGTGACGGAACAATCCCCGGCTACGGAATAAAGGAAGAGGGTACAAACCCGTTCGTTGCCGCGATTCAAAAGATCCTTAAATTGACAATTGATTTCATAAATAAGATTGCCGACATTATCTTCCGAGTTTTCGGCAGATAATTTATCAATGATAAAAAAGTTCGGATTTTGTCGAAAGATTTATTGACATTATGTTGTTAAATCGGTATAATAAAAGGTAATTTTATAGCGTGTTTTTTATTTCACCGAGGCGGAGGAAGGCTATGAAGAACATACTTATTGTGAGCCATTGTATGGAGATCGGCGGTGCGGAAAGAGCCTTGATAGGCTTGCTTAATTCCGTTGATTACGATCAATACAATGTTGATCTCTTTCTTCTCCGTCATACGGGTGAGCTGATGCAATATATTCCGAAAAGGGTCAATCTTCTGCCGGAAAACAGGAAGTATTCATCGCTTGCAGTGCCGTTCGCGGATGTTATAAAAAAAGGCGCTTTCGGCGTTGCGATCGGAAGATATGAGGGCAGGAAAAAGGCGGAGGAATTTGCCGCCGGACATCATTTTAAAAGCAGTGAATATGTTTTTGTCGAGTACAGCCATAAGTATACCGAGCGTTATATGCCGATGATTTCAGACAAGGAATATGATGTCGTTATCAGCTTTCTGACTCCGCATTATTTTGCGGCGAAAAAGACGAGGGCAAAGGAGAAGCTTGCCTGGATTCACACGGACTATTCTTATATTGAGATTGACGTTGAGTCCGAGCTGAAAATGTGGTCGGCTTACGATAAAATAATTGCGATTTCCGAGAGCGTTAAGGACGCTTTTTTGAAAAAATTTCCGAGTCTTGCAGACAGAATTGAGCTGATTGAAAACATTCATCCTGCCGAGTTTATTAAAGCGCAGGCAGAGAAATTTGACGTTCGGAACGAGATGCCCGACGACGGAAGCGTGAAGTTCCTTTCGGTCGGTCGATTCTGTGACGCAAAAAACTTTGACAATGTTCCCGAGATTTGTTCAATGCTTGATAACGTGAAATGGTATATCATCGGTTACGGTACGGACGAGGGGCTTGTCAGGAAAAAAATCGACGAATACGGAATGCAAGACAGGGTTATTCTGCTCGGCAAAAAGACTAATCCCTATCCGTATTTTAAGGCGTGCGATTTCTATATTCAACCGTCACGCTACGAGGGAAACGCCGTAACGGTCAATGAGGCACTGATACTCGGCAAACTTGTTGCCGTAACGGATTATGCCACGGCGGCAAGCCAGATAAAAAACGGAACCGACGGCGTAATCGTCCCGCTTGAAAATAAAAAATGCGCCGAGGGGCTTATACATTTTATAAACGATAAGGCGCTTCAGAAAAAGATACTTGATAACATAAAAAACACCGATTTTTCAAAATCGGGGGAAATAGAAAAAATCTATAAATTATTCTGAGGAGCGGCAAATGAACAATTTCCTTGATAAGCGAATAGGCGAAGTAATAAATCAGCTTGAAAAATATATCACTCCCGTCAGGGTACCGATAAACGGTTGGCAGACGATGGAGTGCGGCTATAAAAAGGGCAACAAGGTTCCGTCACTCGGCGAGGGTGAATGGCGTGAGTTCGGCGAGACCGAGCGCTGGGGAATGAAGCCCGAGGAGCACAGATGGTTCTTCAGGCATATTGATATTCCGCAGGAGCTTAAGGGAAGGGATCTTGAACTTTATGTTTCTTCGACCGATGTTCATGACGAGGACTGGGAGCCGCAGTTTATGGTTTACCTCGACGGCAAGCTCATACGCGGAATGGACACGAAACACCGCTATGTCAAGCTCGACGGCAGCAAGGATGGCTATGATGTTCATGTTTATGCTTATTCTCAGCCATCGGGAAAAAGGACGGACTTCTTTGCTCAGCTTTGCGAATTCAACCGTGCGGTTGAGACGCTTTATTATAATCTCAAGGCGCCTTACAGAATACTATATTACACGGATGAAAGTACAAAAGAATATGCCGAGGTCAGGGAATACCTCAACACGGCAATCAATTATATAAACTGGTGTGCTCCGATGTCGGAGGAGTTCCTTCGTTCCGTTGATGCGGCAAACGAATTTCTTATGACGGAGTTTTACGGTAAATATTGTCATGGTCAGGATATTAAGGTCAGCGTAATCGGACACACTCATATTGACGTTGCGTGGCGTTGGACCCTTGACCAGACGAGGGAAAAGGTTCAGCGTACATTCGGCAGTGTTATCGAGATGATGAAAAAATATCCCGATTATAAATTTATGTCAAGTCAGCCGCAGCTTTTGAAATTTCTCAAAGAGGAAAGCCCCGAAATGTATGACGAGATTAAAAAACTTGTCAAGGAAAAACGCATTGAGCTTGAAGGCTCGATGTGGCTTGAGGCGGACTGCAATCTGACAAGCGGCGAAAGCCTTGTCCGTCAGATCATTTTCGGCAAACGTTTCTTTAAAAAGGAGTTCGGCGTTGACAACAGGATAATCTGGCTGCCCGATGTTTTCGGTTACAGTGCAGCCATGCCGCAGATTATGAAAAAAAGCGGCATTGATAAATTCGTTACGTCAAAAATCAGTTGGAACGAGACAAACAGAATGCCTTATGACGCATTTATGTGGAAGGGTATTGACGGCTCTGAGGTCTTTTCTTATTTCATGACAGCAATGGAGCTTAATAACAAGGGCGAACTCGACGGCAGCATTGCATCATATACACCGATGACGAGGGCTTCTTATCTCAAAGGTACATATGACCGTTTTGAGCCGAAAGAGCTTACAAATGAGGTTATGATGCCGTTCGGTCACGGTGACGGAGGCGGCGGACCGGAGACCGAGAATATTGAATTGCTTGAAAGGCTTAAATACGGCGTTGCAAACTGCCCTCAGCCGCACTGGGAGTTCGCAGGCGATTTTCTCGAAAGGCTGAGGAAAAAGACCGAGGGCAGCAAGAGACTGCCGAAATGGGTCGGTGAGCTTTATCTTGAATTTCACAGAGGTACATATACCTCTCAGGCGAAGAACAAGAAAAATAACAGAAAGAGCGAGTTCCTCTATCAGAATGCCGAGACGGTTTCTGCAATGACATATAAGCTTTTCGGTGCGAGCTATCCGCAGGACAAGCTTAACGAGGGATGGGAGTGCATACTTCTTAATCAGTTCCATGACATAATCCCGGGCTCATCAATTCATTCCGTTTATGAACAGTGCGACAAGGACTATGCAAAAATTGCCGCAATCGGTCACAAGGCGGAGAGCGACGCATATAATACCATAATATCGAATATCAAAACCGACGGCGGAGTTGTTGTCTTTAATCCGAACTCGTTTGTCAGCAACGGATTTGTACATTATGAGGGCAAGAGCTACCGTGTGAACGGCATACCCGCAAAGGGCTATAAGGTTGTTGAGCTTGATGAATATAAGTCGGAGTATAAGATCGACGGCAAGTACCTTGAAACATCAAATTATATTGTTGAGTTTGACGACAGCTATGTTATAACGAGACTTTATGATAAAATAAACGACCGTGAGGTTCTCCGTGAGGGCGGAAGAGGAAACTACATTGAAGCATTTGAGGATCTCCCGTATTCCTACGATGCGTGGGAGCTTTCAAACTATTATACGGAGAAGAAGTACGAGATAAACGATGTTTCCTCGGTTGAATTTATCGACGAGGGTGCACGCTTCGGTTTCAATATAAAGAGAAAATTCTATAAATCCCTGTTCTGTCAAAAGATTTGGTTCTATGACAACAGCGCAAGAATTGATTTTAATAATTATGCCGACTGGCATCAGGAACACCTTATGGTTAAGGCGGCATTTGACGTTGATGTCAATACAGACAAGGCGACCTATGAAATTCAGTTCGGTTCGGTTGAGCGCCCGACCCACAAAAACACAAGCTGGGACGCAGCCAAATTTGAGGTTTGCGGACATAAATATATGGATCTTTCGGACTATGGTTACGGCGTGAGCCTTTTGAATGACTGCAAGTACGGTCACAATGTCGATAACGGCACAATGAAGCTCTCACTTTTCAAGTGTGCAACTTACCCCGATCCGGAAGCCGACAAGGGAGAGCATATTTTTACCTACTCGCTTCTTCCGCACGCCGGGAATTACAGATCCGCAGGCACGGTTCAAATGGCATACGAGCTGAACAACCCGATGAAGGCATTCCCGATAGATAAGCAGGACGGAAATCTGCCGGATGAATATTCGTTTGTTTCCTGTGACAAGGATAATTTCATTGTCGAAACGGTTAAAAAAGCCGAGGACAGCAACGATATTGTGGTTCGTGGCTACGAGAGCTATAACGAGAAAACAAAGGTTACGCTCAGCTTCGGCTTTGAGATTAAAAAGGCGGTGCTTTGTGACCTTTTGGAAAATGACATTGAAAATATAGAAATAAAAGATAAATCCGTAAGTTTTATTGCAAAACCGTTTGAAATTATTACAATTAAAGTAAATTAATATAAAGAGAAAATAAAGAGAAAATAAAGAGGGATAGCGTTGAAAGGTTTGATGAAGATCTTGACCGTTGCTTTGCTGACGGTTACGTTTCTTTGCTCTGTGCCGCTCAATGCGATTGCAATTACGGATAACGGCGTCTGGGAGGACAGCAAACTTTGTGTTATTCTTGAAGCAGACGGTGAATCTAACAGCGATCTGTGCTTTGCGGCAGTCAAGGTGAATTTTGACCGAGAAGTGAATCGTATTCACCTGCTCTTTCTGTTGGAATACAAGAAAATGAATGATGACAAGCTCAGCGGAGTTATAATGAACTTCAATAATATGGGCGATGTAAAAATAATGTCAGACGGAACGGCAGAGTATGACGACGATATTTATTATGCCGAGATGGTCGATGAAATTTCGGATCGGTACAGCAAGAACATTATGCTTGAAACCGTTGTCGGAATAAAGGACGGAATCCCGGACAAAGTTGTTATGAATGTGAATATTTTTGACACATACGGGATAAAGTCAAATATGTACACTGTTGATATTTCGGAGGGTTCGGACGAAGAGCCGTATGCTGAATCTGAGGACTCGACAGACAAATCGGTCAAGGAAAAACCAACGAAACACAGAACTGCTAAACATAAAACAACAAAGGTTAAAACTACAAAATATAAAACCCCAAGGTCTGCAAAGACGAAAACAAAAAAGAATCAGACTAAGTCGGAGACTTCCCCTCAGACGGAGATTGATTCGGAAATTGACAATAACATCGACGTTTCCGACAGCAGGAAACGGACAGCTACCGCGTTCGGCGCAGCGGCGGCAGTCGTGGCAATCACAGCGGGCTGTGTAACGGGCATAAAAAAGAAGCATAGGGAATAACACCCGGCGGAAAGGAACGGTCACGAAAATGAAAAAATACGGTTTGCTCGGAAGAAAGCTTCTCCACAGTCTTTCTCCTGAAATTCACAGGGAGCTCGGCAACTCGAGATACGATCTTTTTCAGCTCGAGCCGAATGAGCTTGACGAGTTCTTTAAGAATCGTGATTTTGCAGGAATCAATGTAACGTTTCCGTACAAAAAGGATGTTATGAAATACTGCGATGTCATTACCGAGTCTGCGAAGAAAATCGGCAGTGTGGACACAATTGTAGTTGACTCTGACGGAAAGCTGATCGGTGACAACTCCGAGTATTTCGGCTTCTGTTTTATGATAAACAAGTGTGGGATCGACGTGTCGGGCAAGACGGTTCTTATTTTCGGCACAGGCAGTGATTCGCTTACCGTTCAGGCGGTTACAAAGGATCTCGGAGCGAAGAAGATTATAACCGTTTCAAGGCAGGAGATTGAGGAGTCGGAGGATTTTTACAATCACGATGAGGTTGATATAATAATCAATACCACAGCCAACGGAATGTATCCTAATAACGGAATGAAATTTATCGAGCTTGACCGCTTTCCGAGACTTTGCGGCGTTATGGAGCTTATCTATAACCCGAGAAGAACCCGGCTTATCTGCGATGCCGAGGACAGAGATATTCCAAATTCCGACGGTCTTTCAATGCTCGTTGCTCAGGCGTATCAAACCGAGATAAAATTCGGCAGAATTCAGCCCGACGAGGAGCTTATCAGAACAACGTATAAGACGATGAGCGACCGCAGAAAGAATATTATTCTTGTCGGACTTCCCGGCTGCGGAAAAACGACGATTGCAAAGGTTATTGCCGCTAAGCTCGGCAGACCTTGCATTGATGTCGAGAGGCTTATTTCGATGAAAGCGGGGGTTCCTCTTTCAACGGTTTACCTGGCATACGGTGAAAGATATTACCGTGAACTTGAGACGGAGACGCTAAAAAAAATAACACGCAACGGCGGTCAGGTCATTGCGTGCGAAAGCGGAGCGATACTCAGCAAGGAAAATCAGTATTATATCCGTCAGAACGGCTATGTCGTATGGCTTACCCGTGAGCTGAGCGGTTTGAAATTTGACGGTGTTCCGCTGATAAGAAATTTTGAAGCGCTCAAACGCCTTGACGATGAGAGAACTCCGATTTATAAATTCCTTGCCGATATACGGGTTGAGGTTACCGACAACGTGGAAAAAACCGTTTCCGAAATTATAAGCATAATGAACATCAAACCCACAGAGAGTATTTTATAATAAGAATGCGAAAAATCGGCGTCCTGCTTTTGCAGGACGCCGATTCATTTGTAAGTTCAATTAAGCAAACTTAATGAAGAATTCTTTGAGAACATCGATGATATGAGAGATGTCAACATCCTTAAGAGCCTCAAGAAGCTTCTGGATTGCAGCGAGAATAGCATCCATGATCTTGTCCTCCTTTTTAGTGTCAGATAACTATCTGCAAGTATATTTTACCATATAAAACATCGATTTGTCAATTATACAATGTATAAAATAGGTAAAATAACACGCAATTAACAATGTATAAAACAGAAAAAATTATGAAATAGTTGACAAATGCCCCGAAAAAACGGGGCATTTGTTTTAACTTATGCAAGACCTGCAAAGAAGTTCTTGATAATTTCAATAATAGCTGCAGCATCAAATTCCTTAAGATGAGTAAGGAGCTCCTGTACAAAGGCAAGAATAGCTTCCATAATATTTTCCTCCTTTACAAGCGTCAGATGATTAATCTGCAAACATATTATACCATATAAGAAAAATGTTGTCAATAAAAATCAACGTCTGCAAAGAACGTTGATTTTTTACCGCCTTTTAAATTACAGAAGATTGATGAAAAGGTTTTTGATGCCCTCAAGGATGGCATGGAAATCAAGGCCGCTGATGAGAGCGGCAATCTGCTCAGGAACAGAAGTAATAGCCTCCGTTGTAAAGATTTCATTTCTTATCTGCTGACGTAATTATGACACCGCAGCAAAGCGGATTAAATTTACATATGAATATAATTGCACGATTATTCCTTTTTTTCGACAAAAGATGAAGTTATAAAGAGGACGATGCAGCCCACAGCCAGTCCGTAAATGAACTCCGAGCCGTAGCAGTTACCGCTTGATATCACGCCGAAAAGCATTGCAGCGGCAACGGTAACGGAAACTGCGAAAAAATATTTTTTGCCGAATCTGAATTTCGGAAATATATCGGAAAAGCAAACTATCCATAAAAGCAGAGCGGCACCGATACCCGGGAGAGAAATCATCGGGACAAATTTCGACGGCGTGTCGGGATTACCGAATTTTTCAATCGACTCGACTATCGCCGCATAGCTTGCACGCTGAGGCATGAGCTTTGCAACAAAATACAGGCAGACAGAGACGGCGGACGAGATTAAGCCGATCTTTGCGTGCTTTGTCATCAGAATTTTCTGATAGCTTGTTTTGAAAAGCGTTGCGCCGAGAGTGATGAAAACCGACGTAAGAAAGATTGCCGCAATTGCCATAGCAACATAATTTTTTGTTGCCGAGGAAATCATTGCGGTGTATACCGTTACCGCCGAAGAAAGCAGGGACGCAATGCCGAAAACAACGCTGAGAATCCGATTCTTTATCCTGGTTGTTCTCGTATGCCGGCAGAAAATCAGTGTTGCAAAGCAAAAGGCGCAGAGTGCAAACGGGAGTGCCGAGCCGACAGTCTCGCAAAGCCCGCCGAAGAAATTGCCCCTGTGAAAAAGAAGCTCGGCAAATTTTTTGTCAAATATTCTGAATATAACCGCAAGCACGGCAAGAATGCCGAATCCAATGAAACAATTTTTATTGTTTTTCATTTCCGTTCCTCGTTTTCCTGCGAAGCGGGGTTTTGTTACCCTTGTCGTCAACAATTTTTGTGTTGTTGAGATGATTAATGAGGCTTTGCTTGTACGCCGCAACATATTCGGCTCTGAGCTGTGCACGTTCGGCGTGCTCCTCCTCGGTCAGTTCGCGTTCTCTTGCCGCCGCGGAAAGCTCATTGATTCTCGTTATTTTTTTATCGTCCATTGTTAATTCTCCTTCCGGCGGGGCAGACACGCATACATATTCCGCATACTGCACCTCTGCCGATGTGTTGAAATTTCTTTTTCATATATGTACTGCATTTCTCGGGATTAAAAAACTCTTCCCGTTCCATACCGACAGCCCACATTTTACCACGGATTGCACCCGATGGGCAAGCCTTTTCGCACAAATCGCATTCAGTGCAGGGCGAAAAGTATTCGTGAGTTTGAATTTCAAACGGACAATCGGTGAAAAGCGTTCCGAGTCTCACCCTCGGACCGTATTCCCTGTGAAGGAAAAGACAGCTTTTGCCGATTCCGCCGAGGCCGGAAAGTGTGGCGATCTTCTTGTGCGAATATCTTCCGTGATAGTTCCAGCCGTCCTTGTTAATGCTCTGAGAGGCGCCGATCGGGATGTATTTATACCCGTGCTTTTCGAGAATAAAGCCGCATTGTAAAAGCGTGCGGTCTATAAACGCATTGACAGTTCTGTAATGGTGAAAATATGAGTGGGTAGGTTCGTCCGTTATCTCGTCAATGACAGCATTGGAGAGTTTGACGACAATGCTCATCGCATAGCTTTTTTCTCCGAATGGTCCGTCGTCAACACAGGTGAAGCCGACGTCGGCAACTCCGTTTTCAAATAAAAAATTTTTCAATTCTTCCTGTACTTGCATTTAATAACCTCTTTTGTTATGCGAAAAATATTAACGGTGATGTTTATGACGACAGAGAGTTGGAATTGCACAAGCATTATTGAATAATCCGGGTATTTTGATTTTGGATACCGGGGAATATTCAATCGACTATGGGACTGCTTCAAGAGAAGCGGATGAATTTTACTATCCAAGAGCACAGTATCATGGAATGGAGTTGATCTTGTATCCATGTCCAGAACTTGACAAAGAACTGTCATTAAATGGCAGGAATACCAAAATGAGCGTTGAATTAAAAGAACGGTTTCTGGGAAGAGAGACACC
>OQVO01000184.1_pt1 | contig 20790 bp, 18 predicted proteins | sample 1691511 | NCBI WGS metagenome assembly OQVO01 (sample SAMN03418254, study PRJEB22391) | human gut metagenome | biome: human-gut; feature: organic feature; material: feces | host: Homo sapiens | place: Tanzania | collected 2013-01 | reverse complement strand
GGATGGGACTGAGCAGCACCTCCTTGTTTCCATAGTCAGGGAGCAAGAAACGGTAATCTTCCATGATGACCAGAGGACTGAGGGTTGCCCTTGCTGCCTCGATACGGAGCTGTTCCAATACGGGCACACTGATGGCTTTTACCAGTAGGTCGGTTCTACCTAGCTTTTTGCTAGAATTTGTGCCTATATGCTCTTCTGAAACCTGCATTAACTGCTTCTTTCACTGTATAGGCAAAAAATTCTCCAGGCTTACATATTTGAGTTCTGTCATATTGCTGGTCAAAAGGAAGATGGTATATCTTGTTCCCTTGATTGACATTACATTTTATAAGAGGATATTCACCCAAAGGTTGCTTAATAACGCTTATATTTAAAAATTTAGCAAACTTTTTAGCAGTATCAGACAAATCAATATTTGTAATAAATATACCATGTGGCAAAAATAATTTTCTATTTTCTTCCTTGTAAGCTATAGTTGTACCATATAATTGCATGATATACTTTTCGCGTATAACTTTATTCATGCTCCAGTATTTACACTGAACTATATAATCTTCTCCATCTTTATGAGCAATTATATCACGTCCTAAATCTTCAAATCCTTTAATTCCTGTATGTTCTACCTTATAACCTTTTCCTTTAAGCCAATGGCAGATGTACATTTCATAATCCCTGCCTATCTGCCAGTTATTTTTGTGGCGACGCATATATCTATCCAAAGCTAACTGGTTTCTATCATCAGCAGAAAACTTATTGTATTCGTCTTTTGAAACATAATCTTGAACTCTGTCATAGTCTTCATTACCATCGGCGTTTTGGTCGAAATAGTCTTTTACGATTTCTAATGTTCCATCATCTTCCAATGAATCTTCAACACTAGGCATACTATGAAGAAGTAGCTCATACTGGTATTGATACATTTTTGCATCAGCCGCATATTGCTTTGCTTCCTTACGCATGTCTTTTACTATTTCTGCAGCAGAATGAGCTGGGTGAGATTTTCTTTTTAAATAATTTGCACTATTAGTGAAAACTAGAGCAACTGCATCTGCATAAGCTGATGCAAGATATTTAAGAGGAGACTTAGCTTCAAGAAGGTTGTGTAACCTTTCTTCTTTTTGCGCATAATCGTTTTGTAAGCTACTTAACAAGCATTTATGCTCATAATTATTTTTCTCTATATTACGGTTGTATTCTTTTATTTTGTCATTTAGCATCATTTGTGTATTCTCAACTTTGCTTTTTAAGTATGAATGCTGACAAAAAAGTATTATCAAAAATATAATTACTATGAATATGATGATATACATAATTTTTTTTTACTACAGTTCTTTCAATCCATGATACTTTGCATAAACACATAAGTACATCGATGATGCAATTTTTCCCTTATTCTCACCATGTAAGAAATCAATCGCAGCATCTAAGATATTTATATCATAGTCTGTAACAGATAGGATTTGCTCTTCCGTCATTGGGTATCGCTCTATAATTAAATCAGGAGCACCACATATCTCAGGAAACAGACGAATCTTCCCATTCTCATCTACATTTTCCGCTTCCATACTGGCTGCTATGAATTCTTTCATCAAACGCAAAGTCTCTTTATCTGCCTTATCTTTAAATTTCATATTGCTAAAAAATATCATTTCTTCGCAAAATTAGAAAAAATAATTAGAAGAAATGTCGTTATTTTATACTTTTTTCTTAATTTAGACGAAAGATATATAAACGAGCAACATCTTGCTCATCGTAAAATACCATGTGACACCTATTTACCAGAATAAAAATAATATTATAACATATTTAGCAGAGTCTCATATTTTTCATACCTTTGTTCCATATTTAATAGTTAGAAAACGGACAGATAATTTCATTATGAGTGAGCAAAGAACTAACTATCATAGTGGTCGAAGCGTCGCTGGTCTATGCTATAGCCCTTCATGATGTAACGAGTGGCTGCAATGTTTGTTAAAATTTTCAACTTTGGATGATGACAAGTTCCCTTGGGAGATTGATTATCTTCAACCTCTCGAACCAGAGCTTCATGGAAGAGCCTTGGTGGCGCTTGACATGGCTATTGATGATGTAGTAGTCGGCCTGGTATTCGTCCATTAAATCAGAGAAAGCTGCCTTGATGCGCGAACACTTCTCGTTGATGGCATTATCAAGAGGGTTCGTCAGGCGATTCACTGTTTCCGTGATTTTCTCGGGGTCAATTCTGTTGCCGATTTTTCGGTAGAGGGCAAACAGTTCCTCACGATGATCCACCAGGTTTTTGAACTCTATTCCTTCCGGGTGATTCAGAAAGAGCAGATAGAGGGCCTTGTGGATGGGACTGAGCTGCACTTCCCTGTTTCCATAGTTTGGGAGCAAGAAACGGTAATCTTCCGTGATGACCAGAGGACTGAGGGTTGCCCTTGCTGCCTCGATGCGGAGCTGTTCCAATACGGGCACACTGATGGCTTTTAACAAAAGATCGGTTCTACCTTCTGCTAAAAGCTGGGTGGAAAGCGCCTTTACCTGAGCGGCTTTCTCCTCTGGGGTCATATTTCTTGTTTCTTCTTGCATACTGGTTGCAAAAGTACAAAAAGAATGGGAAAAATCGTTTCTCATCTAGAAAAAATCTTCTTTTGCAAGGCTTGCGTTTGATTTTTCATAGGGAATCTGATTCTTTGTATGTATCTTTGCATCCAAATTGAAATATAGAAATGATGAAAGAAGATTGGACTCCTATAGATTTCGGGCAGACAGAAGACACTACCAAGAACATCATCAAGGTGATTGGTGTGGGTGGTGGCGGATGCAATGCCGTTAAGAATATGTATGCAGAGGGTATCGTGAACGTGAGTTTCGCCGTCTGCAATACGGATAGTCAATCACTATCCAAGTCGCCTGTGCCGGTAAAGATCATGCTCGGAAAGAGTGGTTTGGGTGCAGGGGCAAATCCCGAAGTGGGAAGAAGTGAGGCTCAGAATACCCAGGAAGACATCAAGAAACTGATGGACGACGGAACCAAGATGGTTTTTGTTACTGCCGGAATGGGTGGTGGAACAGGTACGGGTGCCGCACCTGTCATTGCCGGTATTGCCAAAGGGATGGGCATCCTTACCGTTGGCATCATCACCATACCTTTCTACTTCGAGAAGCGAAAGAAAATTGTCAAGGCTCTGCAGGGGGTAGAAGAAATGCGCAAGAACGTGGATGCCTTGCTTATCGTCAACAACGAGCGTCTCTGCGATGTTTATGCCGACTCCGAGATTACCGTAAAGGATGCCTTCAAACTGGCAGACAAGGTACTGAGCGATGCCACCAAGAGTATCTCGGAACTCATCACCGTGGAGGGAACCATCAATCTTGACTTCCGTGACATCGAGACTACCATCAAGAGCGGTGGTGGTGCTATCATGGCCATGGGTAGAGCCAGTGGTGAGGGAAGGGTTCAGAGTGCCATCAAGAATGCGTTAGACTCTCCTCTGCTCTATGGCAGCGATATCAGTAATGCCCAGCGCATCCTTTTCAATATCTACACTTCCAGCAAGCACCCTATCTTTGTGAGGGAGATGAGAGAAATTGATGCCTTCTTTGATGAACTGAACCCTGACATCAAGGTGATTTGGGGTCTTTCTGATGATGACAGTTTGGATGAGGATGCCAAAGTCACCATTCTGGCAACTGGTCTGAACAATGAGTTGGCCCAAGATATTCCTGAAAGTTCTTCTGTATCGAAGGATGAGGAAGACTATCAGAGAATCATCGACAAGCTCTATCATCCTATCAGAGACAACTTCCAGACGCTAGCAAATAAAACTGGGCAAAAGCAAGAAGCAGAATCTATAGATAACATCAATCCAGATGCTACCGAGAAAGAAGCTACTATTGCCCATCAAGAAGAAGAGTCAGGAAATGAGTCTGAAGAAGAGCCAGCTAAGGTTTGGGTGGAAGACAATTCTCCTACAGCAGAAAACTCAAGAGAAGTTCTTGCAGAACCGCCTGTCAATAAGCCAAAGGCATGGACATTAGGCGGAAGAATCAAAAATGGGCTGAAGAAAATAGCAGAAGATCTGGACATCATCATTAACGATGATGAAAACTATAAGTAGTTGATGATGATTAATACCAGGAAAGCGATTTTGGTAGGAAATAGAGGGTGAGTCATAAGACCATGACGCCCCCTCTTTATCATGGCAATATTATATAAACCATTAGTTTGGAATACAATTTGGAGCGCATTATCCGTCTTTTACCTGTGAAAGATGTGGTGTGAAGGTAATGAATCCATTTGAAAGTGAGTTCATGCAAACTCATCATAAGAATGGAGACAAAACAGACAACCGGGATAGTAACTTGGAGTGCCTATGTATAAAATGTCACTCAGAAGTTGACGATACACATAGACGAAATTTCAATACCCTTGCCTATCAAAGGTTAATAAAGGAATTTCTTTATCAATATGGTACAGAGCGTTTTAATGGAAAGAGTGGAGAACTTTTTTAGTTCCCCACTCTTTTATAACTTAGCCATATTATAGCAGTGGGCAAAACTTGAAGACTAAGAGGTCGTAAGTCTTGCTCGCAAGCTTTCCATGATGAAGTTGGATACTACAAGTTTTTAGCTTATGAGTAGTTCAAATCAACCAATCTTCTCACAATCGAAATATTGACGATAGCATGGTACCGATTACACCGCTACGCATGGTACCGATACAGCGCTATCGTCAACATATAGGTCTTTAGACTGGTGTTGAATATCTAAATCATCATGAGTCCAACATTTTTTTTTCTAACTCATAGGTTATATATGAGAACTTTTCCTTTGCTTGTTTAGGAGAAGCTATTATTGGCAATGACCATACCCCTTCAACATTATCAAACCCCAAATCTTTCAGAGCACTCGGTCTTACAGATGTCTTATTAGGAGCCCTATCCAACCATGCTATTATTCTATATCCATCATTTTCGATATTCATATCTAGTGTTATATTGTACATTGAACTTTTGGCATAAAATACAGAAACATTACCGTCTGACCAGATGCGAAATCCACCCCAAGAGTCCATTTTTACTAGAGTCTTTTCAAACACTTCACCATTATGGAATAACTTATAGTTTCCATTAGCCCTTGTCTTTTCCATAACTTCTATCACATTTTGAGCATAGACTCTAATCTTATGGTCCTGGGCAAAATCCAGATAGTCGATATTCTGGATTAAAGGATTATACAGAGAATTCCTATCAATATTATTCTTAATGATTGAATCCAAACTTCGCTCTTCAATGAAAGTCTGTATAAAAGATAGTATACTCTCTCCATTTTGTTCGAAAAGTGTACGCCATTCTGTCTTTGAGCACAAAGTAAGGTTTGCTGTACCTGTATCCATAGGATATCCATCTATACCATATGCAAGCAAAGCTTGTCTGAGTTTGTTTCTACTGGCTCCTATTATCCACAACTCCTTTATAGCATTGAAGAGTTCTGATAAACGGTTATAGCAACCATTACTCCATGTTACAAGAGTCTGTATTTGACCATCATATATACTGAAGTCTTCTGCTTCAGCAAATAATACTTCTATCAGTCTTCTTTGCTCTTCATCTACAGCAGTAGTTTTGATAAAAGTTAGTTTGGATATTTCTTCTTCTACATCGAATTTGGGGAGTTCTAATAATCCAAGAATATCTTCACCAGGAAGTGATTTAATAAGTTCACACATTCTATAGCCAGGAACATTTATTGCCTCATTTTTTGGTGATCTATACACACTCCTATATCTTGCCATATTACAGAGAATATGATATACTCTTTGAATATTATTTACAGATGCCTCTGGGTATTTTGCACAATATACCATTGTTGGAAGAATTGAATATAATTCTTTTTGGGTATAATGTGACTGAGTCTCTGGATAGTTTATTTTAGGAGTAAACAAACGGACATAATCAGTTTCATACATACGTTTGTATGCACAGAACCACTTCCAAATAGTATCCATTGATATAGACAATGGAAACTTATCATTTGATATCTCGTAATTTTTATACCATGAAGATTCATCCCCACTTTCAAGAATACGAACACAGTGAAGAAATGCAAGCATTCCTTCTGTAGATGTGTCATATTCATTTTTCTTCCGATGTTTCCAAAACCAAGTTTCCATAATTTCCCAGTCTTGTGCTGCATTAAATACTCCATTTTGGCTGTCATTAGTACACCTAGAATAAGATGGATTTGCCATCATTATCTGTGGCTTTAAATTTTGGTTGGCAGTCAATGGTTCTCCTGTTGTATTGATGACAACAAAAGTTTCCTCTCCATTCTGTCTATTATCCATATCATAAAAAAGGAACTTGAGCTTAAGTATAAGAAAATCGCCAAGTAATTCTAAATTCTTACAGTCTTTGAGTTTACATTCTATAGTCGTCAAGGCTCGTATGATGCTAGCTATAGTCGGATCATGATGATAAGAATTGAGGAACCATGACTGATCTCCCAATTCGTTAACAGACAAACTATCTTTAAGAAAATAGTGCAATGTAAGATCACTTAAGAAATACAAGGAACTTTCTCTAATTCCATAGAGAAGATGCGGTTCATTGTCATCCTCTAGCAATTCAAAATTGGAAATGAGCAAATCTCTGTATTTATTTCCAGGCAACATTCTATTGATTACTCCGATAATCAAGAACAATGTCGTGAGACGCTGTTGCCCATCACAGAGTTGTAAGTGATATGGAGTCAACACCTTATCATAATATCCATAAATCAACCCCATAGTAATCTCCTGCGACTTTTCAAGCCTAAGGATACTATCAATAAAGGAACTTGCAAGTGAATCCTCAGCATTATCTGAAATAGGATTCCCCCAGCAATAGTCACGCTGCAAATCTGGAATGATTACTTTATCATTCTCACCACAAAATATTTCACTAAGTGAATATGCCTCACCACTTATTAACTGTGCCATAAATTAATTCGTTTTATTATAAATTTCAGGATATTCGTTCTCAAATTCCTTGATTTCTGCATATTTACGCATTGGAACTTGCTCTTTGTTCCATGGTTTATCTGAGATTTTATCTTCCCAATTTACATCAGAAAAGACCATCGTTGTATGGATCAGATGACGACTTTTGAATGATTCATCATCCTGATCTGTGAAAAAATACTGATTCTTCTTGCGAAAATCCGCATCGTTGAACTTTGAATTATCACGCTTATAAAGAAGTACCAGATTTCCAATACAGTGTTCAGAACCATAGTATATATGGTGATCCTCTTTACACGTCCATTCCATTTCTTCACGCCAGAGGGCAATAGAGCATTCATCCTTAATAGGTTCGTCATTCCAGCCCAAAGCAATATTCTGATCATTTTTATGACCTATTTTTGATTTAGGATATACATGCTCCAAGGAACGATTGTATTCGATATTAAAATCGAACTTTCTATCGCTATAAAGATTATCCTGCTTAATGTTTTGACGTAATAGCCACCGATAGGCTGTTTCATAATAATACATAAACAACATATTGCTTTCTAACTCACGTTGAAATCTATTACGAGCATCGGAATATCTTTCAACATTTACTGCGACTATATCCTCATGATTGACACCAATAATTGCCCAATCATAATAGCGTTTTAACTCAGCTATAGACTTAGAATGGGAACCATCCTGATTGATACCAAAATACCATCTGAGAAAGGCAAATCGTTGTTCTGCATTATTGCGAATATAAAGGATTACTCCTAAATAATTGTACGAAATTGAATGATTATAAGCATCTTCTATCGACTTTTGAAGAAGTCTCATTTTCTTGAACACACTCTTAGACTGCTTCATCGTCTGCGACTTAAGAAGTTTGTCCTTAAAACCATTAAAATTTACTTTACTACTCTCGCTGACTAGTGGGAGCAACCAACCCAATTGTTTGCCTCCTGTCCTAAAAAACGATTCAACATTTTTGTCACTCCACCAATAGAGCCATGAATCCCATTCTCGTGCCAATCGTCCCCGAAGAGCGATATGTTCTGCTTCGCTAAACAAGTTATGTTCAAGGGATGCGCATCGCAACAATTCTGCTTTAATTAGCTCCTCATCCGTCATTTTGGCTTTATTGCCATTCATCATAGTGAAAACTATCTTAGCCTGTTCTTCAGGAATGATAACGAATAAAAACTTTACATGTTCCAAAATATATTTTCTAAAATCTTCTTTATCAATATCCTTTAACTCCCTTGCGAATATACGCAGTGTTCTTTTAAAGAAAAAAATATCTTGGTATTCTTCTGTATCATTGCGGGAACAATCCTCCTTGTCTAGATTATTTAGGAAGTCGCTGGATTCCTTACGAATATCATATTTGATACTTATATAATCTTTGTAGCCCGTATATTTCAGTAGAAGATAGAAGAAAGTTGTCCTTTGTTGACCATCTACGAGAACAATATCAAAGGATTCTTTCTTTTCATGCACAGTTATCCCTTGAAGGAATATATCACTTTTATGTTTGTATGATTCCTTAAGTGAATTGATTAAGAAAGAGACAGAATCAGATTGCGAATTTTTCTTTCTCTGTCCCCAAACATAACCACGCTGATAGTCAGGAATGACGAAGCTTCCAGATCCTTTCAGCAGTTGAATATAATTTGATAGGGTAATGGTTGTCTTGTAACCTATGTCCTTTAACCTATCCTTTAAATTGTTTATTGAGCTCATATTTTATAGTATTTGTAATGCGATGGCAGCGCAGGCTTCTGCATCGGCCAAGGCATGATGATGGTTTGACAAATCATAACCGCAGCGGGCTGCAATTACATCAAGAGTATGACTACCTTGTGGCCAGACTCGGCGTGAAGCCACACAGGTACAGTAGAACGGATAACCGGGATAGTCCATCTGATAGATACAGAAGACCGCTTTCAGACAGCTCTCGTCGAACGCCTTGTTGTGGGCTACGAGAGGGAGACCGGCTATCTTTGGCTCTATCTGTTTCCACACTTCGGGGAAGATGGGCGCATCTTCTGTATCGGCAGTGCACAAGCCATGCACCTGGCTACACCAATAGTTGTAATACTCCTGTTCGGGCTTGATGAGTGAGTAGAATTTGTCCACTATCTCGCCGTCACGAACTATGACGATGCCCACGGAGCAGACTGATGAACGCTCATTATTAGCTGTTTCAAAGTCTATTGCTGCAAAATCTTTCATAACGTGTACTTATTGATTATCTTTATTGAATAAGGAGCTATCTTTTCGCATACTATCGACAAGCCAAAGGTGTCGAAGATATTCCACTTCCACTTGTGGAAGGTACGCTTCAACATCTCCTCACCTCCGCTCAAATCCACATTGTCCATCCAGCGTCGGTTCTGTTCCTCGAAGGAAATCTTATGTGCCCGATAGATGGTCTCCACAATCCACACGAGCTTGTTGGTTTGATTCAATGCCATACTTGCATATTACATTAATGTTTTGATAACGTTCTGGCTGCAAAGATATTGCTATAGTGTGTATTTTTGTTCACACCTGCGTCTTTTTTTTCCAGAACTAGAGATTTCTGACAGAATCCAACAGAAAATGGCATTTGTTTTCATGATCATCCAGGTGAAAACCATTGATACCACTTCCGGAGTCACAGCAATGGGGGGCTTCACAGTAACTTCTTGATAGGTATCGCGAATATAGACTCCTTACCTACTGCAACGATGATTCTTACCATCTCCTTATCGCTCCCATGAACAATATCAAGGAGCCAGGTTTTTACTTTGCAAAATTACGATAAACGTAAACCTGCAAGTACCGCCTAAAGGCTATTTCTGTATTTTTTGTCTAAGCAGCCGATGGCTACCGAAAATAATACAGAAATTCCTTGCACCCTGTTTACTCTTATTTATCGTACTTGCTTGCACGTAAAAAGCCTATCACCTTTTAATCTTCGGGATTTGGGGAGAGGGAATAATATTTTTAAATTACTAGTTGCAGCAGGTCTGTCGTGGGTTCACACGGAAAACGAGTATTCATATGATGTTACTTTTTGTTCTTGGCGTTTCAGTTCTTACAGTTATTACAGCTTACTCTCCTGAAAAATGGAAAGAAATAATAGATAAAGTTAATGAATGATTTTGTCACAGTTCATAACAGGCTGCATGAAGAAATCGTTCCAAAATACAGAGAACTATTTTTTGCCTTACAATTTCTAGCCTAGAATCGGAAACGTAGAAGAGTCCTCTGTTGCTGGAAGGTCAAGAGAAAGAAGAGAAGTGCTACACCATAATATTTTGGGTAATACTTCTCTTTTTCCATCTATCACATAATAGCAAAGACAACTTCTCCCCTCTCTTCATTTTCACACTACTAAAAAGGAAAAGGGGCATTTTTCTGCGATTTAAGATGTTGTTGTAATTTTACCGAGGAAAGTTTCATTGCAAATCATCCAAGAGCCTGGTCTCCCATACAAATCAAGAAAAAGAAGGCTTTCTCTTGATTTGAAGCCCCCTGTACCTATCTCTTCTCATATCACCAAACTTATCTTAGGATTCTACAAGGCCATGAAGGCATTTATTTCCTTATAATTTTGTCGCAGCAAACTCAAGAATGCCTATATGGAGTACAGAGGAAAAGGTCCAGAACCAATACAACAGGAGAAGGAGAGATAAAAAATCTGTTAATTGCTACAAATCCCATATCTTTATAATTTTGTCGCAGCAAAGCACCTAAGATTTATAATTATGTCGCAGATAGGTTTATATTTTTGTCGCATCATCTTATAATTATGTCGCAGGTAGCTAAAGGGAGATATTATAAATCAGTTAGTTACAGATACTGAAAAAAATAAGCCAAAAATAGAGATTTAAAAAAGAGCAGACTGGCAAGAAGACTTATAGGGGTGTTTCCTCTTTCTTCCGTTATGATGAAGAAAGAGGAAACTTCCAGCTTCATGGGAAGAAGGTTTTTGAAAGCCAAGCCATATAAAGAAAGAACAGACTTTTTTGCGCGTTAATAAATGTATCTTTATGTTAGATGATGTTATCATATGGTACATATATTAATCATCCTCATTCTAATGGTGCGACATTTTTATAAAGATACTAAATAGAAGCAATCCTGAAGAATACTATTAATGCAAAATAATATATAGTAAGCAAAGCCATTTTAAAGACAAAAGAAGAACAGTTTGAGCCAAACAATTCAAGTTCGTTTCATTAAAATATACCTGCTAAATTCAGATTACCAGATAGATATATGAATATTTCTATTATTTAATTGGACAATGATTACTCTAATATATCACTTCCAGTAATCACATCTATCCTAACAAACCATCTTATATGCAAAAAACGTTAATCTAGATTCATATTATACCCTTATAATTTTGTCGCAGCAAAGCACCTAAGATTTATAATTATGTCGCAGATAGGTTTATATTTTTGTCGCATCATCTTATAATTATGTCGCAGGTAGCTAAAGGGAGATATTATAAATCAGTTAGTTACAGATACTGAAAAGAATAAGCCAAAAAAAGAGATTTAAAAAAGAGCAGACTGGTAAAAGGACTTATAGTGGTGTTTCTTCCTCCGTTATGATGTAGAAAAAGTAAACTCCCAGCTTCATGGAGGGAAAGTTTTTGAAAGCCAGGCCGTATAAAGAAAGAACAGACTTTTTTGCGCGTTAATAAATGTATCTTTATGTTAGGTAGTGTTATATTAAGGCCTTCTTATTCTTTCTAATATAAGTCATAATCCTCACGCATAACATGCAAATTCATGAGTTAACTGCTATTCCGGCCTAATTCAACCAATAATTTTGTCGCGATAACATTTCTATAAATACTTATAACATATTGAAGCAAAAGACTTTATTGCATACCTTTCTATATATTTCATTGGCTCTGAACATACATCATACGACAGAATAATAAACCAATTGAACCTATTTGCGACAAAAATACAACGAAGTCGTAAAACGTTCTACTTTTATCTTATTTCCTTTATTTTTTTGTCGCAGGTTTATTACATAGTAATCCCCTGCCTTATTTGGCATTTCTATTTTTGTCGCAAGTTACTTTATTAAAATCATTCAATTCACTGATAAACAAACAAATACAATCATGTTGCGACAAAATTATAATTATCTTATACTTCGATTTTTGGTGTACATTACGACACAATTATAACGTTAACTTCTATCATGGAATACTTCAACTGTAGAATTAGATTTGGCTTATAATTTTGTCGCAGTAACATGGAATATTCCTTAAAGCCTTTCTTCATCCAGCTCCCTAAAATCACGCTATACAATTAATAAAGTATTCTTTTTACAGCCTTTATTTATTAAGAATACTCCATAATATGCCACATCACATGCGACACAATTATAGTTATTATGATTTTATTTGCGACATAATTATTAAATAGTCGTTTTTAAAATCATATTTTTTGTTTTTTTTATAATTTTGTCGTAGCAAAGTGCCAGTTAAAAAATAGATAATCATTCCTTTCTATATATTATAATTTTGTCGCAGCAATGTTTTAACTCTCAGAGATTCAAAAGTTTATATAATATATCCCAATCCCTAAAACTCAAGCCCGGACAAAATTATAAACTTAGCGTGATTTTGCCTTTAAACTCTGGCTTTTCTTACTATAAAAACAATTATCATTTATAATATTGTCGTAATAAGATAGGTAACCTATATTAAAGTATTACTTTAACGAAAACCAATAAATTAATTAAATCCAATACACAACAATATAATTATAAGTGATAATAATAAAAGATTACTCAAAAGAAGAGTTGTGAAATAACTTTGTTTACGACAATCTATATTATATATATGTCGCAATCTAATTCAAAATCTTATTTTTACTTATAATTTTGTCGCATCTATTTTCTAATCTGATACCATGTTTTTTATAGTCAGAACTCAAATTGCCCTATTGATTTTCAATTAGTTATAGAATGACTTCCTGCTTTTTGAACTCATTGTTTCTAGATTTTATAATTTTGTCTTGTCTTTTAGAGGTTAAAAAAATGTAATTTACGACTCTTTTAAGAGGATTGTCGCAGAAATTATGTATTTTTGTGCCAAAATTAAAATTATACAGCCATGGCTAAAGCGAAGAAAAAGGAAGAAATTGAGGAGGTCGTTGCAGAGGTAATACCTTCTGGCGATGAAGGAGGCAAGATTGCTAAGAAGAAATCTGGGCGTCCTAAGAAAGTTGATGGATTGATTCTGGCAGAAAATCCACACTATTTTATTTCTCAGCCAAACGATGTTACTCAGGCAATCAGCAATCTTTCTGCAGTTGAGAGAAATTGTTGGTTGCAGATTCTTCGTGGTATACAGAAAAACAAGGATCTTCCAGATGGACATCCAGAGAAGTATCAGCTTACCCTGACTCGTAGCCAGCTTCTTGAATGTGTATCCGGGCATAGCTCAAACTTGGATTATGCCTTCAATGCATTAAAGAACATCACCGATTCAAAGAAGGTCTTTCATTCCAAAGACGGTCACCGCATTTATGCTGGTTTATTGTCGTATGTGGATGAGCATCCTGATCAAGAGACCTATACTGTGGGTATTACTCCAGTACTCCTCCCCTACTTCACAAACCTCTCATCTGAATTTACTGTCTTTGACATGTATATCGAGATGAGCTTCAAGAGTGTGTACTCACAACGCTTCTATGAATTCTGCTGTCAGTATCGCAACAAGGAAGACAAGATCTTCTTCATGACCGTTCATGATATCAAGAAGATGTTCAACCTTCTAGAAATTAAGGATGAAAAGGGCAACATTATCCAGAAAGAACAATATAAAAACGGTTCTGATTTCAAGAAGCGAGTACTTGACAAGGCTAAGAACGACATCAGGAAACTCTACGAAAAGGGACTTTGTGACGTTTGTTTTGATTATAAGGTTAAGAGCAAGAACTCCAGAGGTGCTGTTACTGCCTACTATTTTATCATTGAAACAAATGGTAATACAGCAAGACTTGGTGCAAAGAAGCCGGTTACACCAACACAGATTAAGATTCTGTCTGAAGGTTATGGTGCAAAACTGACCAAGATCATCACCCAGATCAACACCTTCCTTCGGGCGCATTTCAGAGTTGAGCAGTCCAGCTATTATATCACTGCCATCAGCAAATCTGTTTCTACAGTTGACTCGCAGTCAGAAAGAATTGAAATTTTAGAGAAAATTGCCAAGCAGCTGAAGAAAATAGCCTTGAGATATAGTAAAGATGATTTTGATACTAACGAGAGAAAAATCTGTGGTTCAGTATGCAAGATGCTCTATGAAGATTATGGAGTTCCGTATATGAATGGAAAGCCAGGTAAGGGAGTACAAGGTAGATTGTTTGACGATTAATACATAAGATTATGGTGAAAATAATATCTAGTTTCAATTCATCCATTCCATCTGTGCGCAAAGTGAAGAATTGGTTGCAAACTGACCCACATCACATTTGGCATGGTAGAGATAGGTTGGTTGTATTCTTCATCCTGGCTGGCGATGAAGCTGCCAATGCATTCATTCCACTAGAAGAAGTTGACTTCTCGGAACAGGATGAAGGCCTGAGAATGATTTTAGAATCTACTCATCATGAGGAAATGGAGAAAAGGAATTATTATCAGCAAGTGTATTTCAAACTCAATGCTCATCTCGATGCTCTGGATGACCTGAACATTCAGCTTACCTCTACTTCTAAAGATGAGGATTTAGACTATTATAATCAAATTGTTGATAGCATCCATGAGCAGCATGAGAAGTTGATGAATTTTATCAATGATGTTTTTGTATGGAGAGACAGGAAGGATATGGGGGCCTATCTTGGTGAGATCCCATCTGTTGAAATCTCTGAGGAAGAATAGTATATACGGGGCATGTCTTCAGCAAGACATGCCCTTTCTCGTTGTATTTTGTCCTCTCCCCTACCCTATTCTGTAACATATTTCCGGCATTTTCCTTTGCCTCTTACTTGTTCTTACTTGTATTAATACATGGTTATTTTCCCATCTATATCATTCTTGATTGAACGCTATCATTAAAAGTTTGGGTGTTTGAAAGTTTGTAAGCACACTTACATGTAGGTTACCTTACTTGATTGTAATATGATGTAAATAGCTGATCTATAGAATTATATCTTATTTGCAGGTTTGCAAACATGTTTGAAAACAAATAAAAATGTTCGCTATTTACTGTATTTTAGAATCCATTTTGTTCAGAGCATGGGAATTAGTTTATCCCCTACCCACTTGCTTATTGTATTTGCAACGTGGCGATAGTAAACCTATATAGTTACCATGAGAATGGAATCGTCTGTTGAAAACTACATAAAAGTAGGGAATCTAAACTATAGATTATGAATGGGGTAAATCAACTTTAGTAGTCGTAACGTATGACTGAAGTAATGATACAGGAGATGGAGGATGCTGCAGCCTGGTTATCGACACTTCATGGTGAGGAGTTAATGCAAGAAGCCGCTGTTCCAAAGAAGATTGTTGCATAGGACTTTTTTTGTGGCTGAACTGCGTCGTTATACAATCCAATTGTAGAATGAATGGATATAAAAGCTAAGCGACTTGCAGAATCTAAAGGCTCTGCTTATAAAAATTCTGATTTTTCGTTAGAAACTCCTTCTGGAAACTTATGAACTGTTGCCATGAATGTTCATAATTGAAGATATAAGTGGCTACATAGATGATTTGTGACTGCCGTAACACGATTTTGTATCAGATGCTGTTATTAATTATTTTTGGACAGACTTAACTGTCATAGTTGTATAAGATACCTACTACCCTACCCCATCAATAATCTATCTTACATACTTTTTGTTATTCTTTACTATCTTATTTTGTATTGAGCTTTCAAAATCTTTTCACCTGATGATGTGTTCTCTTTTACTTTCAATATTTGTTTGAAAGTTTGAAAACCTACAAACAAGTATGTTTGTGTATTTGTGTTGCATTTTCTAATACATTAATATATAGATATATAGCTATAGTATATGTTTGCAATTATGTTTGAAAACAAAAAAAAATGATAAATAGAAAACACGTACGCAAACGTATTGCATTTGTCCCTCTTCCATTTTTTTGAATCTCTATATATCATTGTGCTCTCTGCTTCTTTCTTTTTCAAGATATATTGTTTGCTCGTTTAATTGCTAGTTTGTCTAGTTGATTCTTGTTCTTTTGATCTCAAACATTCTTGTTTCTTTGTAACTTGGTAAACATGATATTTTGTTTTAGTATATTTTATTATCCTTATTGCTGCCTGATTTTCATTATATTGTTGACTTTGTGAAAAATTTCTTGAATGTTTGAAAATATGTATTTTGTGAAGCTGTTTACTTCTAAACATGAAAAACTGAAAACATGTTAATTTGAAAGATATAAAGTCTGAATACTGGTTATCATATTATGATCTCTTTTATTCAATATCTTTTGTTTACATGTATGTTTGTAAACTAAAAAAACAAAAATGTTTGTGACAGTATCGTTTTATCCTGGTTCAGTCTGTTAACTGTTACATGAGTTTAATTGGGTATCTATTTTGTATGTTTGAAAACATGTTTCATTGAATCCTTGTTTAAATTCACGATACACTATGACTTTTATTTATTCCTGTTTACTTTCCCATATTTACTAATATATTCCTATTTTATTGAATTCTTTGTGTGTTTGAAAACAAACATGTTTGAAAGAATGAATCTTTGAAAGTTAGAATTAGTTTTTCTGGTGTTTCTTAGAGTTGTTAACTTACTGATATGCAGTTTATTAATATACTTATAATATTGCTTACATGAAAACATGTATGTTTGTATACGTGTATTTACTATTGTATTTGATAGGGTTTTAGGTTGTTTTGTTTTACTATTTGTAATGTACTTTATGACTTGAGATTCATTGCTTCTTTTTAGTTTTGATCTTACCTTTTTTTGTTTGAATGTTTGGACGTTTGATTGTTTGTATGTTTGAATATTTGAAAACATGCAGGCGTATCAAATGTCCTTTATGTCTTTTTAATTTGTTTGTAAACATGTATGTTTGGTTACATGTTTCTTTGTTTTCTGTAACTTTTTAATATTCCTGTTTTATCTGTTAGCACGCTTACATGAATACATGTAACTTTGTATGTTTGATTATTTGATTCTTTGCAAACCGATAATTACGTATATATGATTATCTGTATGTTTGATTTCAATTAAACAAAGTCTTTTGTTTTTTTACACTGGTTCCTTTCAAAGCTTGCTAACATTTTCTTTGGTTGTTTGATAGTTGGCAAACTAGCTAGAATGTAAACGTGTATGATTGAAAGCAAACATGTTTGCATTTAGCATTTCGGTTCATTATCTTTGTGATGCATTTCATATTTACTTTCTTTTTTGTAATACCGCAACCATGTATGTTAGAATTTGGTCGAGAATTCTTTCGGTGGTCGGACAGAGAGTGTGTCTGAGGGTGACGAACAATGCCATCCAACGTGCACTCAGTTGGTCTTTCTCTCAGACGCTTTGCAAAGATAATCATTCATGGGGAGAATTTACATTTTTCATTCAATAATTTGTTTTATAATCTTTTTGATGACTGGAACAAGGATCGATGTTTTTTCGAAAGTTTGTATTCCTGAATGTTTCCTAACAGTTTTATCCTGGTGTTGCTTGATTTTGTTTGGTATTCTATCATCAATTATCTGCAATCTCCTTTTCTTTCCTTATCTGATTTTTGTATGTTACTTTTGGGGAGGTATGTTTCTTGTTGATGTTAATAGAGAGGAGTAGGGAGGTAGGTGTTTCCGCTGGAACTTCTATCAGCTCTACTTTTCTTTATAGTGTTGCTTAACTGTCCCTTTTCCTTTTTATACTCAGTTCGTTTATGTTTGAAAGTTAGTATGTTTGGCAGTTTGTAAAACCGAAAGCAGAAAAACAATAAAACATGTATGTTTGAAAACCTTTTTAATTGTTTTTTATAAACGTTTGATTAATAGTATAATATAAGTTATTTTATGCTTGCAAACTTATATGTACACAAACATGTTTGCAAAATATTATGTTTGAAAACAATCTTTTTTGCGATTTCTCTTGTTTATTTCAATTATTTAATGTATCTTTGCACCATAAATTAATAATTAAAAGTCAAAGATATGGAAAATAGACTGAAAATGATCTTGGCTATCGTCAATAATAAGGGTGGCGTTGGCAAAACGACTACAGTGCAAAATCTTGCAGCTGGTATGCTCCGAAAGGATAAGAATCTAAGAATCCTTGAGATAGACTTGGATCCTCAGTGTAACTTAACCCTTTTGAACCATGCTCCAGAAGGTTGTGCTACTGTTTTTGATTCTATGATTGCTTGTAAGGGTCTTCCTATATACAAGTCTAAGATAGGTGCGTATTATGTTCCAGGTTCTGCAAAAATGCAGGATGTGGATCCTTTCCTTCAGAATACCGGATCTCCTCGTCAAGTGTTAGGAGCTTGCATCAGCAGTCCTTGCATAGATTTTACCGGTGAAGGTATCACTGATCCTATAGATTTCTTTGACTATATCTTCATTGATTGCCCTCCAGCATTGTCTCAGTCAACTTACAATGCTATGGTTGTTGCCAGTCATTTGCTTATACCTGTTCAGATGGAAGGACTTTCTGTTAATGGTTTGGCTGCCATTCTTGGAGCATTGAATGAGGTAAAGAATGGCAGATTTGCCTTGAATAAAGATCTTGAATTATTAGGTCTGTTACCTGTAATGCTGGATGAGAGACCTCGCATTGTCCGTCAGGCGCTGGGTTTTCTTAAAGATATATATGGTGATAAGGTCTTGTCGCATGGTATTCGACGTTGCATCAAGGTAAATGAAGCGCAGACAGAGCTGACTGACCTGTTCTCATATTCACCTTATTGTACAGCAGCAAATGACTACTCTTTAGTAATTAAAGAATTGTTTAATCTATAAATATTTAGAATTATGGCAGGAAAGGATTTTCGCGCAGCGTTTAGTAATATGAATCAGGCAGTACGTCCTGGTAATGAACAGCCTGTTGTTAAGAAACAGAAGATGTCTCTTGCAGAGAAAAGAGCCACTATGCATGGTGTTCAGACTTATTTGTCTGATGAAGACTATGAGCAGCTTATGCTCACTAAGATTAAGACAAAAAAGAGTTGTGAAGAGATATTACGTGATGCTTTAAAGCAGTATATTCAGGCATTTAAGTAAAATGTCTGCTAAGAGATAGGGTTGGCCATTGACTGAGATTGTTGGATCTTAGGCAATGGCTTTTTTTGTCTTAAGCAGTACTGATGTTTCCTTGTTTTATTCTAATGTAAACAGAATTAACTTTTTATACTATTGCGTTGTTTGTCTATGTATTATATCTATAGGTAATTTTGCTATCGATATAAAACCTCGTGCTTTTTCTGTCTGACTTACCTGTCATCAGTTGCTTTTTGACGTGCAAAGGTATGGCAGGCTTGTCAGATACCAAACACCACATTTCTGTTATCTGCAGAGAATCTTTTCAAGCAGCCTTCCACAATCAGAGATTGGGTATTCCTGAAAAGATTCTCTACAGATTGTTGGGTGTTCTGACTTCTTGAGCCTTCCATCTTTTAAGCACGTAAAAAGGCAAAGTGATGACGGGTATGCCGGAATGACTTAAAAAAAACTCGGATTTTACGATAGCAAAAGTCTTAAAAAGGCTGTGAATCTGAAATCCAGAATAAATTCAAGTTGAACTTTAAAGGATTAAGAACATGACAGAGACAATTCAAATCAAGGTTCCCATGTGGAACATCGAGAGTGAGACAGGTTACAAGCCACGTACTACATTTTGGCAGGATTTCTCCATAGCTGATGCTTTTGGAGGGGATGCCGTTACAGACACATTCCATCGTGCGTTCAATGAATGGAAAGACAATTGTGTTTACATTACTGAACTTGTTATGGTGTTGAATCATAAGATTGCCCAGTGGTATGAAAAAAACATGGAGCTAGCCAAACTTTACGATAAGTATTATCATGCAGCAGCTTGTTACGCAGAGGATAATCTCAAAGGGGCTAAGCTACAGTATTATTATAGGGTGACAGATTAAAGAAGGAAACGGCAAGGCTAACCACCTTGCCACAACTTTTTCAACATGGTTGACATTTTAGATGATGAAATTTTGGAGTTGGAAGGTCTTTTTGCATCAGACAACTCAAGTATGAGAAATCGGCATATAGAGTTTGCCAGACGTGATTATGTAAAGCTCAAGCAGTTGGGGTATGTCCGTGCTCCTTCTGAACTTAAACTCACTGAGTATCTTTGGGTTGACGTACTTTCCTACTTGCAACCACGCACTCAAGTAGAGAAGATTGAGGAAAACCTGGAAATTAGAATATTGCAGCATCCCAATGGATTGTGGACATATGGGGTTCTTGTAAGCTATGGAACCAGGGGATGGTCTTTCTTGCCAGGTCTTTTTACCGGTCTTTTTCGTTCCGAGAATGAAGCGCATGATACGGCTATCAATAGCCTGGTCAGATTTCTACAGGAAGACAAGAAAGCAGCTAAACTTGTGAAGAAGTTAAAGGGTCGGCTTTCTGGTACCCTGCAGTTGGACTTGTTTGCTGGTTTTGTCATTTTTATGGCGCGCTCGCGATTCCGCCGTCTTCCTGCCCTCTCGGGAAACACTGGCTAAATCGTTGTCCAATTTTATTTCTGGGTTAGCCCGTGGGGTGGCTCGTCTACTAATTATGAATGAAAGCTTTGCGCGAATGAGGAATTAGGAATGAGGAATTAGGAATG
>OQVO01000182.1_pt1 | contig 20872 bp, 23 predicted proteins | sample 1691511 | NCBI WGS metagenome assembly OQVO01 (sample SAMN03418254, study PRJEB22391) | human gut metagenome | biome: human-gut; feature: organic feature; material: feces | host: Homo sapiens | place: Tanzania | collected 2013-01 | reverse complement strand
ATGATAAACCAAAATCAATGAGTTATATGAAAAGACATATAGCTAAAATAAGACAAATTATACTAAAACATAAAAATGAACTATAAAGGAACCTTAAGAGAACATCAAGGTTCTTTTTTATGTGAGAAAATATAATCAGAAAGGAGAGAAAGCATGATGAGTATTCAATCAATAAGACTTTGTCTCCTTTTGTTTAGTTAAGGAGATGGTAAAATGTACGGAAATAATTATTTTAATCAAAATCAACGTTATCAGCCTATTAATATGATGAATCAACCTAACTTGGCACAACCATATATACCAACTGTGTCACCTATGCAACAAACAAATATACTTGGTAAAGTGGTAGATAGTTTAGATGTTGTCAAGGCTATTGATATACCTTTAGATGGTTCTATTAGTTACTTCCCTCTAACAAATGGTAGTGCAATTGTCACTAAGCAATTACAACCTAATGGTATGAGTAAAATAACATTATATAAACCAGTAATTGAAAAGGAAGAAACATTAGATAAGAATGAGGACTTTGATAAGCTAAAAGAAGATTTAGATAATTTAAGAAAAGAATTTGAAGACATCAAGACTAAAATAAATGTTGAAAAGGAGGCTTAATATATGAATCCTATTCAGATGATAAAAGGAATGATAGGCATGAGTAATCCTAAAGAAATGGTTATGCAGATGCTTGGTCAAAATAATAGTAATCCTATTTTTAATAACTTAATGGACATGGCAAATAAAGGAGATACTGAAGGTATTGAAAACTTTGCTAGAAATTTGTTTAAGGAACAAGGAAAAGATTTTGATGCAGAGTTTAATAAATTTAAGAACATGTTTAAATAAAATATTTGGTTATATATTTAATCTGCAAGTTCCAAGTATTTTAAATATAGGAAAGGAGAATAAATATGAGAGATGGATTAACTGCTTCAGATGTAGCTCTATTATCAGGAAGAAACACAAATGATGGTTTTGGAGACGGTAATGGCTGGTGGATTATCATATTTCTAATCTTTGCCTTCATGGGCTGGGGTAGAAATGGATTCGGCAATAATGGAAGTGGAGCAGCAGATAACTATGTTTTAGCTTCTGATTTCGCTACTATCCAACGTCAATTAAGTGATGGATTTAGTAATTTAACAGCTCAATCAAGATACATTCAAAATGGAATATGTGATGGTTTCTATGCTATGAACACTAGTCTATTAAATGGTTTTGCTGGCACTAATAATGCAATCATGACAAATGGTTATGAAACTAGAAATGCTATACAAGGTGTATCAAGTCAATTAGCAGATTGCTGCTGTAAGACACAAAGTGCTATTCAAGGTGTAAACTACAACTTATCTCAAAGCACTTGTGCATTACAAAACACAATGAATATGAACACTCGTGACATTGTAGATGCTGTAAATTGCAACTACCGTGCATTACACGATGAAATCGTTGCTAATAGAATTGAAGACAAAAATGCTCAAATTACTGCTCAACAAAATGAGATTAATGCATTACGTTTAGCTGCTAGTCAATCAGCACAAAACACATATCTAATTGACCAATTAAAACCTTGTCCTTCACCAAGTTACATTGTTCCAAATCCCTACTGTGGATGTAACAATGGCTGCTATAATGGGACAACTATAATTTAATTGCAGAAGCCTATTTAGGAAACCTGATTACAGGAAATGCAAAAACTTATCATCTTGCGTCTTAAATATAAACAAGACGCAGGGATGAGTGTTAAAGATAGGCTTAAAAACCTATCTTTTTATTTAAAAATGCACAATACATTGTAAAAAAGTCCACTCACAAGTGGAAAATGCACAATATTTTTAAAAATATTGTGCAAATTTGAGGAAAGGAATGATAATAATGATAGAAAGTGTAATTAATACACCTATAGCTTTGACATCTAATTCAAGTACTGTCACATTTACAAAAGATGACTATAGAAGTAGGTCAGCTAATTGCTGTGGATGGCTTCAACACACAGAAGGCTCACCACTTTATAAAATATCACAAGGTGGTACCTATGAATTAGATTTAAGTGCTGTTGTTACAAGTGCAACAGCAGGTATTGTTGCTTTAGGTCTTTATATTGATGGAATTTTAGTACCTAATACTGTAAGTGCTGAAACTTTAGCAGCTGCTGGAGATTTAGCTAATATATCTTTCAATAAGAAGATAAGAGTATGTTGCAATGCTAATTCTACAATCACTATTGCATCTGTTCCAACTGTAAATGCAGGTGCAACAGGAACAACAGCTACAGCAACACAAACACCTATTATCACAAATGCTATATTTAGTATTAGTAAAAGAGCTTAAGGAGGTGTCTTGAATGGAAGAGGAAAAACAAGAGATAATTCCAAAAGTTAAGCAAGAAGTCGAAAAAATGATGGATGACATCACAAAAGATGGGCTTCAGATAGCAAATGTAGATTTATTATATAAATTAATAGATATACATAAAGATATTGAAAATGAAAAATATTGGAAAGCAAAGAAGGAGGCTATGACAATGAGATACAGAGATTATGATAGCTACGGTAAATATGAAGATAATCGTTATGGTAGAGATTATGATTATCCTTATGGACGTAGAATGAGAGACAGTAGAGGTCGTTATATGTCAGATGGTATGACATATCATAATGATGATACAATGAGGACATTAATGTCATCTTATGATGCTTATGTTGCTGACAGAGAAACCTATGGTCATGACAAACAAAGTAACAAAGAAAACTCAATGATTACTTTAGAGTATATGTTGCAAAGTGTTGCTGAATTTATGGAAATGCTAAAGAAAGATGCAAATTCCCAAGATGAAATGAATCTTATTAGACGTTATTCTAAACATATAAGTGAAATGTAATGTATAGATTCTTAAACACAAACGCACGTGGAAACTTCGTTAATGATTGTGTAGTAAGAGCTATATCGTTAGCAGAAGGTAAAACGTGGGATGAAACTTATGAAAAATTAAGTGATATGGCACAATGTGATGGTATTCTTTTAGATGATGTCAACTTTGTTGAAGATTACCTTGATGAAAGATATAAAAGAGTACCCCATTGTTCTAAATTAGTAGGGGAGTTTGTTGAAGAGTATCCACATGGTACATACTTGGTAACAATGGAAGGACATATTACAGCTGTTATAGACGGTGTTTTGTATGATACATTTGATTGTAGCAACAGACGCATATGGTGCGTGTGGTGTGTTCCTAAAAATTATAGATAGTATTAAATAATGAATAAGAAGGATAAGACATTTTAAATGTGAAATCAAAGAGGTATAAAGCCTCTTAAGTGGGTTCGTAGCCAAAAAGTAAGGCATAGGTCTGCAACACCTTGATTGAGATTGCAAAATTCTCCGAGCCCTCCATTAATTAAATATTTCCATACTGGTAAAAAGGACCTTGATGGTTCTTTTTGTTTACATAATACACAAATTGTGCTATAATTATAGTGATAAAATACACTATAAAGGAGGAATTAATATGGCTAGTGGATTGTCAACCCCATATCATTCAACAAAAAAAAGTACAAATAAATTAATGACACCTTATAATCCAACAAAGAGTAGTGCAACAGATGCTAGAGATTATTTACTTAAGTTTCAACCTGTAAAAAGTTCAACAAGTAGTACATCTACAAGTGGTTATACACCTTCTATAGCAGAGCCTACTTTACAAGGTTATGATTTAGATAAAGCAACCAATGAATTTATGTCTGCTTTTGGAGATTTAGGCTCTGGAGGTGGAGGTTATGGTGGAAGTAATATAGACCTATCAGGGATTTTGAGTGCTTATGACCAAGCAGCTGCTGCAAACAAAGCCACTGCAAAACAAACTTATGAAACAACACGTGGTGATTTACTAACATCTTTAAAAAGATATCAAGAAGAAAATGCTAAAAATGTAGAAAATCAAAAAAGGTCTTATCTTTTAGGACAATCAGCATTGGAATCTGCAAGAGCAGAAGCTGATAGACAATCGAGAATAGGAACTTCAGCTAGAGGTTTGGCAGGAAGTGGTTTACAACAATTGGCACAACTTCAAAATTTAATAAGTCAAGGTCAAGATATAAGTAATTTAGCTACAGAAAATCAACAAACTATGGATGCGTTAAGAACTGCATTAGCACAAAGACAAGAAGATACTGATACTAAACTTGCAAATGCTTTAGCTGTATATAACAATGCTCTAAGTTCTATAGAAGCAGAAGCTGCTACTAACAAAGCTAATATTCAATATCAAGCACAAGAAGCAGAAGCTAATAGAAGAGCATCAGCTGCTGCACAAGCTGCAAGTAATAGATTAGCTCTTGCACAAATGGCTGCACAAGCGAGAGATGCTGCAGCAGGTGCAAGTTCAAGTGCTGAAGCTCTTATAGAAAAATTTAAAAAGGAAGCAACTGGAACAAATAGTGCTCAAAAACGTGATAAATTGTATAGTGACTATAGGTCAGACCTTTTAAGTCTTCTTGGTAATGCAGGTTTAGGCACAAGTGATTCTATTAGTAAGACATCATTAAGTAATCTTAAAGCTTGGTATGACTATGCCAATAGACGATAAAAAGGAGGAATATTATGGCAGCACAAAGATTTAAAACAAAAAAAACTAGTTCTGCTAGTACACAAAGCTCCACAGATAAACTTCAAAATCAAATTAAAAATTATGAAACAAGATTAAAAAATGTAGGAATTGACCCAGAAGAAGCAACAGATACAAGAAATGTAGTAGAAAAGGCATTGAATCTTGAAAAAGACCAAAATGTCCTTTTTGATATATTTGAAATTTTAGATAGACCACGTAATGCTTTATTTACAGGTGTTAATGAAGCCTTGTCTGGTGGTGACTTCTTATCAGGTTTAGGGGAAGGTATAACAGGAGAAACAAAGACATCAGGTAAAGATATATTGGTAGACAGATTAGGTCTGCCAGATACTGAAGGGCAATTAGACTTATCTGATGTTCTTGGTTTTGGTCTTGACATTGTAGGTGACCCTATGGATTGGGCACTTTTTGGAGGAAAGAGTGCGTCAGATGCTGTTATGAACCTTGCTAAAAAAGGTGTAAAGAAAGGCGTAAATGTATTAGACAAAGGTGTTACAAAAGGTTTACAGGTACTTGACAAAGCTGAGTTAAATAAAATAGGAAAACTTGCAGACCAAGCAGGTATGACAAAAGAAGCTTTTCTAGCTTCACAAGGTTTGTCTTTAGCTGATTTTGGAAAAAGAGCTTCAGGTTATGCTGATGTAAAACGTGGTTTTCAAGATGCATTTGCTCAAGGAAAAACAGCTGTAGGAAAACTAAAGGCAAGTGCACGTGGTGCACAAGATTCTGAAGCATTAATAGAACAATTATCAAGAGGTACAATAGATAATTTAGAAGATTTATCATATAATTATGTATTAAATACATCTAAAGATGTTGGAAAATATGCAGATGATTTAACTTCTTTAAATTCATTTTTAAAGACTAAAGGAAATACAGTTCAAAAATGGGTTAAAGAAAATGCAGATTCTGGATTAGCGAAAGCTTTAACAAAAGAACAAAAAGTAGTTGCAGAAGATATCACTAATTTAATACAGAGTACAAAGGATACAACAATTAGAGGTAAAAATGCAATAAAACAATTAATTGAAACAGGAGAGTTTTCAGGTAGTGAAGAAAGTGTTAATACAATAAAAAATTTATTAGAGCAAACAAGTGAGGCTTCTAATATACCTTTAAAGCTTACAACAGATGCAACTAGTGAAACTAAGGCAGCTGCAATACAAGCATTGCAAGATTCTATAGCAAGTGGTACCTTAAGTCCTGATGAATTGAGGAAAGCTCAGAATGAATTAACTGCTTTAAGAAATCAAAACAGTATCTTAAGAATAGAAAACAAAGAAGCCTTAAAACAATTTAACAAAAATGCTGATTTTAAGAAAGCTGTAAATAATTTAGCTTTAAATTATAATTTAGAATATAATGCAGATGAACTCGCTCGTTTAGCAGAGCTTTCAAATAACCCAGAGTTTATGAATTTAGTAGAAAGCCATAAACAAGGTTACAAACAAATTGCAGAAAACATAAAAGACGTAACAGGTATTGATTATGGTGATATAGTTAATAGACAAGGTTACATAAGAAAGGCAAAAGGTACAGCTTCTGATATAGATACACAAATAGCTAATCTAACATCGAAACTAAGTGACCCTAATTTGAGTGCAGCTGAAAAGGAGACAATACAAAACAGTATAGAGTCTTTAAGACAACAAAACTTGAAAAGATATGGTTTTTCTGCTGGTGATTCTTTTTCTAGTCAAGAATACAGACAACCTGCTGTTATAGCAAACAGACAATATCAAGCAGAAAAAGCAAGGGAAATAGAGCAAGTAGGTAAACAAATAGAAAATCTTAAAGGTAAATACTCAAATACACAAAGAACTACACTACAGAATACTTTGACAGAGTTAAAAGGTTTGAAAAGTGACTCTGTTAAAATGAAAAAACTTAATGAAAAACTTTCTAAAGTAAATACAACTGTAGACAATCTCTCTTCTAAAATTAATGATACAAACAGTAATCTTAAAAAAATAACAGACAGAGTAACTGACGACATACTTGATAAAGCTACAAAAATACAAGACCAATCTGTTACAAAAAGTCTTGTTAAAAACACAGCAGATATTGGTGATTTAAATAAGCAACTAAATAGTTTAACTAAGAAGTTAGCAGATGTTGATAATTTAGATGAAAAAACTGTAAAAAATATTGCAAATAAGATTGGTAAAATAAATAAACAACTTGAAGAAAAAGGAAATAGTTTAAGAAAAGTTACAGATATTATTGATGGTCATGTAGATAACACTACAATGAAGGCTTTAGATAACAATGCTAAGAATATGCAAAAGTATGCAAATGAAACTCTAAAATTGGATAGATTAAAGAGTGCTAGAGAGCAAGCAACATTTAAACAAACACAATTAACAGAAAGTTTGACTGCTTTAAATTCAAGTATAGACGGTGCTATAAAAAATACAAACTTTAAATTAGGAAGTATTGATGAGGCTGCTGATGCTGCTGTAGATAAACAAATCAAGGACTTAGCAAAAACCAAATCTATTTTAGAATCACAAGCAGGTGAAACTTTATTTGACCTAAACTTCTATGCAGGTCTAGAAGACTTTGTAAAGAATGCCGAATACACCAACAGAGAAGCAATAGTGTTTAGAGATGCTTTAGCTATGGGAGTATTTAATGATGCAAATGTAGTAAGAACTGTAGAAAATGTGGGATATAAGGTACCTAATGGTTGGGTAAGAGTAAGTGGTAAAAATGTTGCAGATAGACTAAATGATGTTCAAACACTTATATCAGAAGGAAAAATAAGTCCAGAATTAAGAGGTGTGATGGATAATCTTCGTGGGAACACTTATTACATGGATAGACGTGTTGCATCTTTAATAGGTGTTGCAACAAAAAACACTAAAGAAGTAAATGCCATTCTTAATTTAACAGATAAAATTAATAATCTATTCAAAAAGTACTCAGTTTTAACACCTGGTTTTCAAGTTAGAAACTACACAGGTAACACACTGAATATGTACTTAAGTGGTATGCCTGTAGGACAAATTCCTAAATATCAAGCAAGAGCTACAAAAGTTTTAAATAGTATGAATAGTATTATAGAAAAGATTTCCAAAGGTACAAAATTAACTGCTGAAGAATCTGCAACTTGGGATTTAATTAAACAATTTACAAATGCAGGATTTAATCAAGCTGGTACTGCTGTACAAGATTTACAAAAAGTACAACAAGGACTAAAACTTGGTGGAAATAAAAACATAATTAATAAAGTTTCTGATATAAATATGAAAATGAATAATAGCATGGATGCAATGAACCGTATGGCTTTACTAATGTATGCCAATGATGATATTGCAAAAGGTGGTAAGTATTTAAAAAGATTGAATGCAAAAGACCCTGTACAAGCTGTTAAATATGCTTTAATGGACCCTTCAAATATGAGTGAATTTGAGCAAAATGTAGTTAAAAAGATAATACCTTTTTATACATTCACTAAACAAAATTTAATGTTCCAAGCGACTAACATATTTAAAAACACACGTAAGTATAAGAATGTTGTAAAAGCATTAAATGCTACTTATGAAGATTTACCAGAAGATAGTTACTATCAATATCAAAAAGAAAGTATGCAAATACCTATACCAGGTGCTACTGATGATGACGGTAACCAATTGTTCCTAAAAGCTAATCTACCACTATCAGACTTAGGTGAATTTATATCAAAACCATTACAACGTGTAGTAGCATCTGCAACACCCCTTATTAAGGCACCTGTAGAGGCTGTCACAGGAAAAAACTTATTTACTGGTCAAGACACTAAGTATAACACCATAAGTACCAATCTAGCCAAACTAGGCATAGATAATACAGGTATTTCAAGTGTTACTGATGGTGCTGAGTTAATACTTAATAACTTTGGATTACAAAATGTTTCTACTAACATAATTAAGAAAGTAGCTGCAATACTGGAGAAAAGTAGTGGTGATAAATCATCTAGTGAGTTGTGGTCAGAGATATTTAGGTCTGTATTACAAAACACTAAACAAGAAAATGTTGTCAATAGTGGATTGTATGACCAAATGGAACAATATCAGGCTATTATAAAGCAATTAAAAAATCAAGGTATGGATGTACCTACTATTCAGGAAATGACAGCTAGTAATAGTATAAAATTAAATAGAATGAAAAGAAAAAGAGCTTCAACTAAGTAGCTCTTTTAATTTGTCCTTAACATCATCTAGATTGTCTGCCCAAAAGGCAAGCCCTCCTATTTCATTTATAGCCTTAATATATGCTTTTTGTAAAGCCGATGGTTTACCACCTAGTTTTTTTACTTCTATAGCAACAAATCTTCCTTTTATACATGCTATTATATCAGGCACACCTGCTGTAGCATAGATACCCATATTATTATATTTTAGAGGTAAACCACCTATTGAACTAATATAATTCATTATAGAGGTTTGTATATTCTGTTCTTTACTCAAAGTTTACCTCTTTCTTTTCTGCCCAATTGGTTTCAGTAGCTTCTACTTCTGCTACCATAGGCACCCACTTTATAGTATCCCCCACACTTTGCATAATCTCTTGCACTTTTTGTGGTACAAATGCTTCTTCATCAGGGTGTACTTCTATGGCTAGCTCATCATGTATAGGTAATATAAATCTAGACTTCTTGTCTTTTAGATAATCACATATCTTTATTTCAACTTCTTTTAAGGCATCAGCACCTGTTCCTTGAATAAGATAGTTATTTGCTTTGTAGAAGTTTGTACTATTCTCTAGGTAATAACGTCTACCATATAAGTTAGTTACATAGCCTTTCATGTTTAATTCAGTTTGCACCACTTTTTGATATTCTATAACACCAGGATATGCACTATTATAGGCATCAGACAATTTTGTTGCTGTTTCTAAGTCTATGTTCAAATTAGATGCTAATGTTTTAGCTCCACAACCATAATTTTTCGTGTACTACCTTATGTTTCCATAAGGACTAGACTATTTCTTCAACTCAATGAGTTGCTGTGCACTTCCACTAACGTGACAATAGTTAGTGTACTGGGTTACATTCATCACCCATAGTCGTTACACCTTCCTCATAAGAGGCTTGGCACGAGATTACCATATCATTTCTGACTTAGGCTTCCCTCGTTAGCCCTATCTCTAGGACACCCTTGTCAAGGTTCACACAGTTTTAATTCGCCGTAAACTGTCCTTTTTTGTTTCTTTTTATGTGATGTTTTTGATGACAACTTTTGCATAAGCATTGTAAATTTGCTACATCATTATTATATCTATTAGAATCTATGTGATGAATACATAAGTATTTTGTGCTACCACATAGCTCACATTTTAATTCTTTGTGATTGTCTTTGTAGATATTTCTGTAGGCTTGTATACCTGTTTTAAAACTTCCATGTGTGTAATGTCCTTTGTTCTTAGAACTATTTCCACTGCCTACTCCCACTTCAGTTGTAGGTGCTTTTCGTTTCTTAACAGACATACTTATTTCTACGTCTCTTTTCTTTCTGCAATCTTCACAATACCATGCATAAGATGTCTTCATTTCTTTTTGAAATGTAATACCACATTTTTTACAAACAAAAGTTCTTAACATATTATCATCTCAGCGAAGTTAGTCGATTTTCCCAAATATCGCCATTTCTTTTTAAACTCTTTTGTATCTGTTCTATCTTTAAATTCAGGGAATGCTGTAAGAGTTGTCTTAGTATGTAAGTCTGTTGGTTCCCATTCTGTACCATCATGATTAAACCATTCCCAGTCATAAGCATGCTTTATATGTTCTGGATTTTTGTAATCAAACAATGTACCATCTTTTAGTTTACAATCATAGGGCATATATGCTCTACATAGATTATAATCTGTATGTCCTACTAAAATGGTGTAGTATGCTTGTATTCTTAATTCCATTTGTGAATAATCTTCAAAGTACAACTTATAACCTGTACTAGGTATAACAAATTTTCTAGGGTGAAATAATTCTACACCATCGTCATCAGTAACAGATTCATCTAAAAGTAGCTCATTATCATCATCGGTTTCATTTATGGCATATTTAGGCATCTGTTGTAGGTCACAACTTACACGACCACTTACAGCACCATTATTATTAATAGATGTATACAATCGCCATTCACCATCAACTTCAACTATTTTATTTAAAACACCATCAATATACGTAGATAGCCATTTATCTACTGTTCTTAATTTTATGATTAGTTTAGCTATTTCAGAAATACGAACATCTTCATGATGCGTAAGTTGTTGTATAGCTTTCTTATCACTCTTTTCAAGGTCTAAACCAAATTCATTGTGAAAGAACTTCTTAATCTCTACGTGTTGTCCTACTTTCCATGTACTATGCGTAAGTTCATGCAATTTATCATATAATAGCTCTCTAAACTTTTCTATTCTGTAGTGAGAATTAACAAGGTAATCTACGTCTACTTTGAAACCATTACGTTCCATAGTAGCAATACCTCTAATCAGTTTATTTTCTCTTTTCCATGTTCTTGTATCTATGCCATCCTTACTCCAGTATTTTTTAGCATAGATAGCACCTGCTTTATTTAAAAATTCAAGTATTATGACAACGTCATCAATAGCATACATTTTTACTAATTCAGGATTTTCTAGATAAACATCATAATAGCCTGGTTCTTTATAATCATCAAAACACTCATGATATTTTGTTATAAATCTTACTTTATTAGTAAATGTTTCCCAAGCCTTTGTGTATGATTTTTCTCCTGTTAATGCTTTATAGTTATTACATACCATCTTTTTACGTTCAGCTTTCATATGTTCTATTCTCTTTTTGATTTCGTGTCCTGCAAATTTTGCACTAGGGTCTACATATTTTTCTCCTAGTTTTTCAAGACGCATACTTTGGAAATCATCATCACAACTACTTATTAATCTAAATAGTGTAATACTATCTGACAACTCAATGGCGTCTGGTATAGGTGTTCCTATGTTATGTAACATATGATAATCATATTTAGCATTATGTGCAAACAACATTTTATCTGTTTTTTGTACTATCTTAAACATTGCACAAGTAGCCTCTTTATAGTTTGCATCCCAATAGTATATATTCTTGTCAAAACCAAATATTACTAAGAAAGGTATATCTTTTATGAAATTTAAACCTGTTGTTTCTGTATCATATGCAAAATATCGTGTATTGCTAAAAGCAAAATCCCATTCCATCTCTTCGATGTCTTTTTGGTTTTTTACTTCTAGTGTTTTATAGTTATATTTATTGAACAAAAATTGAGTATCATTATACATCGTACATCACCCATGAATGAAACAATTCTATAAATTTCATAACATCACCCCTTTGTATATGTTCCCAGTCAAGAGTAGGAACATATTGCCATTCCACATTGTCACTATCTATTAAGTCATTATATTTCTTATTAGTACCCCTATACAAGAATGAAAAGTCTTTACCAAGTACTCTAGAACTTATTGCACTTTTATTCAAGCCTTTTTTGGTATATAAGTATACTAATTCTTGCATAAAGTATCTATTATTATATCTGAAATTAGGGTAAGACCTATTTATCAGATGTATACTGTTTTTTAGATGTGCTATAGAACCATAGTCAATTTCAAATATATTACATATATTAAATATGAATTTATCAAAGACTATACTATTTTGTAAAATTCCCATAACTTTGTCGTATATCAACCAGAATTCTATCTCTAAGGTTCTTTCTTTGTCCTTTAATTCTGCATCATAATGCCCCACGTCATACTTAAAATTCTCAATAAAACTTAGTAGGAAATCTATAACAAATTGTTCCTCTTGTGTTTCAAACATAGGATGTAAAGACTCAACAAACTCTTCAGTTATGAAGTCCCTATCTAACAAATCTCTATATCTGTTATAGAAAGATGAATTAGTTATACCTATCTTCTCAGCTGCTTTTTTGTTTGAAAAGAAGGTTCTGCAAGTTGCTACAAGTTCTTTAGGAGCTGCCTTTAGAAAATTTTCTCCTATACTATATTCTACTATCTTGGAGAATGTATTATGTGCATCTCTTCCAAGTGTAGCAACTAAACAGCTTAATAACTTCATCAATCTACTGTATAATAGTTTGTCTTTTGCTTTATCAATATGATTGATATACATAGATAATTTAATCTCTTTAAGTCTTTTATTTTCTTTTAAATTCATAATAACCTCCTAAAAGATATTAGTGGAAGTATCTATGTTGGAACTGTCTGCTAAATTAAATGATTTGTTCATGATTCTATAAGTTTCTCTAAATTTAACAGTTGGTGCCACTAAGTCTTTACTTAATTTAATAAATTTTCTTGCTACTAATAAGTTAAAAATCTTACTAAAATCATCTTTACTTAACCCTGAAACAGTCATCAATTCATTTCTATTTACTTTAGATGTATTAGCTAAGAAATCAATAAATGTTACATTTTTAGGGTATATTTTTTCTAAGTCTGCTGTGTCTTTTTCTACAACAGTACTATAAGATTTTTCTTCATTAGCAAACTCACGTAATCTGAATATATTATTATCATAAATTCTTTTTAAGAAATTGATAATATAGTCTACATGTTCTTTTGTAACAATAACGTGTTTATAATCAGTTGTAGAACATAACATACAAGCTAAAGATGCAGACATTCTTGCTATTTTCTTATCAGTTTCACTTCCGAAAACTGTAAAGCTACACTCAAATATATTATTTAACTCCAAACTCTTTTCAAATATGTAACTTCCTAAATCGTTAGGTATTATTACATTTTCATGTGTAAGTGCTTTAATCCATCTACTCTTAACTTGATAATGTTTACTATCTATTTTTAAATCATTATTTACTTTTGTTCCGAAAGGATTTGATAGAGTATGTACTCTAGGAAAAAGTATAAAAGCATCATACCTGGCAATGTCCTCAGGAGATTTTATTAGTTCATTAATAGGTTCTACTCCGTTTGGGTAAGATGACAATGTCATCAATTGCCCATTCTCACTTATAGGGTTAGATATAGTTATCATTCTTAATTTACAAGGTGTTTGTATATCTCCTGCAACACGGTAGATTTTAACCATATTACTAGAACGGATTTCTGTTAAAGTTTTTATAAAGTCCATAGGAGCCCCACTAAATTCTTCCATAACAATTAGCTCTTTATGATGTCTTGGTATTACACCTAATTTAGTCTTTTTTATTTTATCATCAGTACCACCAATTAGTGATGCAACTGTTGCTGTTTTTAGAGGTACTATCTCACCAAAATCATAAAGTTGTTTTAGAGCTTTAGAAGTTTCAGATTTACCTGTTCTTGTGTCTCCTAATACAAATATATCTAGAGCCCCTCTCATAACATTTTTATAAGTTATATCTAAAGGTGAATTAAATACAAGGTCCATAGCAAACCAAATGTCTTTATTTAGGTAAGGTGCTATATGACATTTGGCACTTTCATACAATTCATTTATTTTGTTTTCTATAGAACCATGACTTTTAAATCTATTTAGACTATCTATATACTCCATATTATTTGTATCAAACGCATAACTTGTTTCTTTTACATCATTTGCAATGGCTATTATCTTTCTACCTTGTTTAGGATGTGGGTATAATTTATAAGTTATCTCATAAATATTTCCTATCTCTAAAGGTATCTTTGAGTACATATCTATAACAAACTCTGAAGCCTTATCATCGTTTTCTAGAGCAACATCAGCTACAGTTACTTTGTAAATAGTTTGTAAAGTTCCCATATCAACTTTATAAAGATTTCTCCATTTAGGATTTAATCCTAATAGACTTGCTATAATGTCTGGTATTTCTCTTGTTTTTACAGTACCCTCTATTAACTCTAGAAAGTTTTCATGTGTACTTGATAAATACCACGATTTTGTTTCTATACTGTCATCTTCTACATCATGTAAAGGTTTAAATATAGCATATTCAGGCACAGCATAAGTTTCAGTACAAGTTGCTATTATTTGTAGAGTTGATTTAGAAGCCTTTTTGAAGATACTGTTTCTTATGTTATCTTCTATCTTACTACTTTTTATTTCATTTTTGACTTTAACTTCTCTTAACTCTTCTTCACTAGGCTTTCTAGAATGCTCATTTAATAACTGTATAAAATCTTGTGCATTTTTATTATACTTAATAAAGAAATCAGTGACATCTTCTTTATTTAGAACACAAACACTTCCTATATTAGTGATACCTACATTACACTTTTCTTTTAATTCTTTATATCTTTTCAGAGAACCCTGTTTTCCTGCATCATCATTATCATAGCATATAAATACATTTCTTCCTTCAAAGTAGGGTAAATAATCATTTTGTAAAGCTGCTTGTGCTCCTCCAGTTAAAGTAATTGCATTGAAACCTTGACTTCGTGCAACAAGCATATCTTTTTCACCTTCACAAATAATAGTATCTCTAAAGTCATTTTTCCAAATATCAAAAGGAATTATATCACCCATGTTAGCATTCTTATTGTATTCATTCTTTGGTTTATCAGGAATTTTATTTATATTGTATCTTGCTATGTTAATAAGAGAACCATTTTTAAAAACAGGTGTAGCAAGACAATTTGTAATATAACCTAGTTTAAGCTCACTTATAGTTTCAGGGGTTATTTTAAGCTCATAAAGCTTATTTAGCACATCTTTATTTTCTAATAAGAATTTATGTTGATTTTCAGACCAATTTAAAGTGTCATTTTGTAGAGCTTCTTTAGTTGTATACTCTCTTATAATACTTTCTTTATCTTTCTTAAGAACTTCTTGTGCAAACTCTAATTCTTTATATGTACGGTTGCATGTGAAACAATGAAAAATTCTCATATTTAAGTTTATACTAGAACTAGGAATACTTTCGTAGTATTCTACTTCTTTTTCTTCCCAAGTATTACTATCAAATTCTTTTTTGGTGTGAATGAAAGGGCAACACATCGGTATGTTGCCCTTATCATCAGGGAACATAGTATCTATTTTATTTTTATCAAACATATCTTTGATGTAATCCTCAAAAAAATGTAATTGCATAAAGTTCCCTTCTTTCTTTTATTTTAATAAATCATGACACACCACAATTTCTCTAATATTTTCTTCTAAATATTTAGTTTTAGATTCACCTTTTAGATAACTAGGTGCTACTCTAAATTTAAAAGGTTTAAAAATTGTATAAGCTCTGTTTACATTTATTCTTTTGTCTTTACTTACAATCTTTTCTTCTTTAACCATTACGATGTTTACAATGCCCATTTTTCTTTCAGGTGTTTCATCGTTACTACAGTAAAGAATTTTAAACCCATCTTTCTTATACTTTTTATAACTATCAGAATTTTTGATTTCATTAGGTACTACAGAATTAAATTGTTTAAGCATACCTTCTTTTTGTTTTTCAGTGAAATCTTTGTAAGTTGTTTCTAAAACATTTTTAACAAATGATGCAGTGTCTATGTAGGTTACATCGTTTATAAGATTATATAGATAGCTAGACATAAAAGCATCTATTATTTTAACAGAAGTTCCTGCTCCTATCTCTGGTTTTTTAGAGCCTTCTAGCATGCATTCCATTAATTCAAAATTATCTCTAGGTAATGATTTATAATAATAACAAGCATTACCATAGTCTTTATGATAGCCTATAAATTTAAAATTTCTAAATTTAATAGGTTCTTTCTTTTCAGTCTTAAATATTTCCATAACTTACCTCCTATTGTGCAAATGGGTCCATATTTCCATATGGCATTGTTGTTCCTGTTGTGTATCCATAACTTGGTGCTTGACTATTTTGTGTAGGTTGTACAGGTATTTGTTGATATGTTGGTACATTTTGAACAGGTACTTGTTGCACATTTTGTGTAGGTTTTACAGAAATAACAACATCATCACATATAATTCTTTTATTCACATAAGTTTGTCCGTTAGTTTGAGAAACTGATTTATCTTCTTCTAAACGTCCTGAAACTGTAACAGGTGACCCTTTATCTGTATTATCTCTAAGAAGTTCTGCACTTCTTCCAAATGCTGAGATATCAAAGAACATTGAGTCACGTTGTTGCCCATCTCTGTTCTTGCCATTATAAACTCCTATTTTTCCAAAAGCACTTGTTCTTCCATCTTGTGTATTTCCTACACGTACTTTGTCAACTAAGTGACCACTTATAACAATATGATTCATACTAATCTTCATCCTTTCCTAATAAAGTTAACAATTTATCTAAAGCTTCTAAAATACCTCGACTATTTTTTTCTGCATCTTTTACATCTTTTTCTGTTATGTCTGCAGGTGCATCCTTTGCCATATTTATACCCTCATGTAACATATCAGCATCAATTGTTGTTTTATTAATAAGAGTGTGTGCCATTTTACAAAATAATGCCATTATATCTAAATTACTACCAACCACAGTGCTTGTATTATTTGTTTCTATTAAAACTGCATCTGATTTTTTTATTGCCTCCATAACTTCATTTAATTGTTTTTCATTCATATTCATAATTATTTACCAGCCTTTCTTTTTATAATTTCTAATATTTTTGGTTTATCTGATTCTTTTAAGAATGGTACATCTGTTCCCAATTCTTTAGCAATTTCTACAATTTCTGTTCTAGGGTCTAACCCATTTTCTTTTATAACATTAGCTAACTCTATTTTTGTTTCCATAGACATTAACTCTTCTGTATTTACAGTAGCTTGTTCTTCTTTTACTTCTGTATCACTTTGTGGTAATTGTGGTGCAACACTAGGTGCTACAGGAATTTCCACAGTACTAACTGGTACTTCTGGTACAACTGTTTTTACTGGTTTAACTGCAGGTTTTTTAGCTGCTTTTACTTCCTTTACTTCAACTTTTACAGGGGCTCCTGTTTGTTCTTCTACTTTATCATTTTCATTGATTTCAAAAACATCCATATACATATATCTTTTCATATAAGTATTTTTTCCACCTAAGTTTTGAATAGGTTGTGATGCTTGTAGATTTACTTCTCTAGTTTCTTTTTTGAATAACATATCTGTACCATCTTCTACAGCAACAACTAATAAGTAAGCATATTCTACATATTGAAAATTGTGTTCTTCTGTAACAACTTCTCCTGTTGGTTCACCTGCTTCATTGTATGTATATTGTGTAACCTTTTTACTTGGAAGTTCTTGTGCTTCTTTATCAATCCAGAATTTTGTAAAAAGACCTTGTTTGTTACACTCTTCAATAGCCTTTGGCATAAAGTCTTTTAATTGGAAGTAGTCATATTTGCTATAACTATTCTTTCCACTTTTGTTTAAGTCCTTGCTTAATTCAAGTCTTACACTATTAAGTTTTGCATAAATATTATTCTCCATCTTTCATAACCTCCATCTTCATATTATTTACTTTTGCAAAATCTATTAACAAATTCATCTTGTCCTCAGGGACTTCTAATTTAACACTAACCTTTTTTACTTCAGGTGTGCTTATAGATAATCCTGCAAAAGGGTCAATCTGAACTGTTTCCTTTTTTACAGATGCTTCTTTATTTTTAGCATCTAAATCATTCTTAATACTTTCCAAGATACCATTAACATCTCTTGTGTATTTATATCTTTCTATGTAAACATCTTTATTTAAAACATGATTCACATCTAAAGCATTGAAATAATTTGATATTGTTTCAGCATCTTTCTTATATACGTCTAATTCTTTTATATATGTAAGAAACTGTTCTTTTATAGCTGTAACTATATCACTATCTTTAAATGTCTTATTAAACCATCTGTTGTCAAACTCAATATCAAAAACCTTAAGTATTTTTTCATATTGTGAATAACTAGCAATAAATTCTTCTCTTTCTTTTTCAATGAGTTCATTAATATGTTCTCTTTTGATTTCTTGTTGTTTAAACTCAAACTTTTTAACAGATTCATCTATTAATGACGATGATTCTCCTAATAATTTCTCTATTCTTTTAGAGGTTTGCTCAAAGTCAGAAATAGGTTCATTATATTGCTTAATAAGGTCTTTACGATTATCAGCGATTTTCTTTATAAGACCATTAACCTTTGCTCTCTCATCTTTGGCTTGTTTATATTGTGTATCATCAAACACAAGTGCTGCATAGAAATTTTTAAGTTGTAAAGCATAATCTTCAATAACATTTAAATTATGTTTAATAGGTTCCACTTTAGGTATTTCTACATCTAAATCAACTTGTAGTGTAGGTTTTACTAATTCATTCATATTTACATCTCCTTTTCTATTAAAATACTATTCTATTTTTAGGAACTTCACCTTTTTTAACGTAATTTTCCCAGAAGTCTATACATTCCTGTTCAACTTCTTTCATATAATCTTTCACATCTTCCCTATTTATTCTTCTAGGTTTTAGAAATTCCATATCTCTATCAATGTCATCTCTGTCATAGTTAATAAGTGTGTAAAATACAACAAACTCTGCATTAGTTGTATTAAAGTAATGTATAGCCTGGTCGATATATTCCTGTGGTACTCCCTTTGAACCATCTTCATAGTACCATTTTGATTTTTTATTTTGTGCTGTTTTTATTTCTAAGATACCAACTTTATTAGTTGCTTTTTCTACAAGCACACCATCTAAAGATGCTTGAAAGTAAGGAATAAAAATATTTCTAAACATAGTGTTTTTGTAATCTAAGGTTGCATATACATTCCTGTATTTATATGAGAATGATTGAAATATCAAGTTTTCAAAATGATTTCCAAAATCTATAGCATCATTAGATACTTCAGGTTCTAGCACTTGTTTACTGTGAAATATATCTTTTCTAGTTCTCCAATTATTGTGTCCCATGATGCAACTTACATCAGAACCACCTATACCTTGCTGTCTTAACTTTAACCATTCTTCTCGTGAATTAAATGTTATTAAATCACAAGTGACACTAAAAAAGCTATTTGCAATATCTCTGTATTCGTTCATAAACCACCTCCTAGTATCTTAATATTAACACAATTCTTTAATTTTTACAACTCAATTCTAAATAATCATAAGCACTTTTTAAGTCACTATATTCTAACTGCAATTGTGTATTTATTACAGTTTGTCTATCTAATTCATTCTTTATATCTCCTTTGTCCATCACATATCCTGCAGCAAAACCTATGAAAGTTACATATATAAGTGCTACAAATATTACTAAGTATTTTTTCAATTCTTTTAAGTTCATTCTGACACCTCTTTCAATAATTCATATACTTTATAAGTAAAATGTTCTGTATCTATTTCTTCATAATTAACTCCATCTGTTGTATCACAGCTTCTTACATAATCATAAACAAAATTATCTTTTAAAATACTCACTGCTTTATCAATCACTTCTTTTTGCTTTTTGACTTGTTGTTCTAAATTATTTATGTAATCCACAACTTCGTTTAATTCTTTTTCATCGAGGCTATCTCCCCAACAGCAAGATAATCTCATTCTTGTTAATACTTCTGGTGCTTTATTCATAATTATTTCTCCTTTCTTATATCTAATTCATACTGCAACTCTTCTATTTTTTTATCAACTAAATATGAGTTATCTTTGTATTCAGCATATTCAAACCAAAAATTACCATAAGACTCATCATAAAAATCACTATGTCTTTGTAAATATTTAATTGTATTTTCAATATGTGAAGTTTTCATATCACTTATTTTTATTTTTCTATGGTCTTTAGTTTCCCACCAACCTTTTTTATAAGGATAATCCATAATCATTTCTCCTTTTTCTTTTTATTATTAATTACTTTAAACTATCTGTCCTATTTTTAAACTTATCAGTTGTTACGCTAGATGAAAATCTTTTCCATCTTGTCACTTACCACCTTCTAAAATATTTTCTAAAATTTCACAACTATTTCCAAGAGTGTTTGATGCTGATGTAAAAAATGGTATAACTGTTTTACCAGTAAAATCATTTTCTTTTACCATTAATAGATACAATAACAAACTAATATTGATATACCTTTCCATTTTTTGTATTAATTATTTTTCTAATTCTATAAAAATTTGAGGACTATTCTACAAACATTATGTAATTTTTACAAACAAATTACAAACATTTGAGGTTTTTTCAACCTTTTTTTAGTCCTTTCAAATCTCGCAAACCCTTATTTTATGGGCTATTTGCCACAGCACTGTTTGTACTTCTTACCACTTCCACATGTTGTAGGAACTCCCATATTTATAATACTTATAATATTTATAATATTATTGATATTTCAAGGCTTTAGCGTCTTGGTAATCTATTAT
>OQVO01000181.1_pt1 | contig 20881 bp, 20 predicted proteins | sample 1691511 | NCBI WGS metagenome assembly OQVO01 (sample SAMN03418254, study PRJEB22391) | human gut metagenome | biome: human-gut; feature: organic feature; material: feces | host: Homo sapiens | place: Tanzania | collected 2013-01 | reverse complement strand
TTACGAGACGGCTCATCTTGGAAGTATTGTTGCTTGAGAAAGTCTCAGGCTGGGCACTCATTGGTACGAGACCATACTTGCTTGCCAAATCGGCAACACCACAGAAAGTACCGCCATCATTGAGCGGATTCTTGAAGAAGAATTGCACCTGAGGATCCTCGATACTCTTCTTGCCGAGGTCGATAACCCCCTGGAGCATCAGGTTAGCCTTCTCCAGCTGGTCATAGAAGAAGAGATAATCCTGAGAATACTCCACCACTCTGCCCTGCTTGTCGTTGACAGCAAAGTTGGAACGGAGCACGTTGAAACCACTGAACATCCAGCAACGGCCCGAACTCTTCTGGTTGTGAATGCTCTGCGAAGGAGTCTCGATGCTGAAATGAGTATCAACCGGGGCCTCGTTGGCATGATTCTTCACAAGGTCATCAATGTTGTTGTTGGCAATCGCATTGAAGAGTGCCTTGTTGGCTACACCTGCCTGCTGGCTTTTCTCCATCTGCTGGAGAGCAGACTGACTGATGCCGCCACCCTTGGTCTGCGCCATCAGAGACATGGAAGCCATCATCATGGCTCCCAAAAGTAATACATTTTTTCTCATCACGATAAAGGTATTTATTTGCTTATTGTTATATAACTAATTCCGGATTTCATTCCTTTTTCAGAAATTTCCTTTGCAAAAATACAAAGAATAATCGGAAAAAGCGAAAATATTGCCTCAAAAGTGCTTTATATAGGAAAAAAGCATTATCTTTGCACAAGATTTTCACGAAGAAAACATGGACAAGAACAAGTTTAGTCTATTAAATAGTATAAAATACCCGGAAGATTTGAGACGGCTGAGCATTGACCAGCTGCCACAAGTCTGCAAAGAGTTAAGAGAAGACATTATCGACGAGGTTGCCGTCAACCCCGGTCATTTTGCCTCCTCTCTTGGCGTGGTGGAAATAACCGTAGCCCTACATTATATCTACAACACCCCATACGACCGTATTGTATGGGATGTGGGACACCAGGCCTACGGACATAAGATATTAACAGGACGCCGCGACAACTTCTGTACCAACCGCAAGTTGCACGGCATCCGTCCATTCCCTACACCTTTAGAAAGCGAATATGATACCTTCGCCTGCGGACATGCGAGCAATTCCATCTCCGCAGCACTCGGTATGGCCGTTGCCGCACGCGAAAACGGAGATACCGACAGGCACGTGGTAGCCGTCATTGGCGATGGAGCCATGAGCGGCGGACTGGCATTCGAGGGACTGAACAACGTATCAAGTACACCTAACGACATGCTTATCATCCTGAACGACAACGACATGAGCATCGACCGGGCAGTGGGCGGTATGGAGAAATATCTCCTGAACCTCGATACCAACGAGACCTACAACCGCCTCCGTTTCAAGGCATCGCAGTGGCTGCACTCCAAAGGCTATCTCAACGAAGACCGCAAGAAGGGCATCCTGCGTCTGAACAATGCGCTGAAATCGGCACTGAGTCATCAGCAGAACATCTTCGAGGGTATGAATATCCGCTACTTCGGACCTTTCGACGGTCATGACGTGAAGGAAGTGGCAAGAGTGCTCAAACAGCTTAAGAACATGAAGGGACCTAAGCTGCTGCACCTGCATACCACCAAGGGAAAGGGTTACGAACCAGCCGAGAAGAGTGCTACCATCTGGCATGCACCAGGCAAATTCGACCCGGAAACGGGTGAGAGAATCATTGCCGATACCAGCAACCAGCCTCCTAAATATCAGGATGTTTTCGGTGAGACGCTGCTTGAACTGGCTCAGAAAAATCCGAAGATTGTAGGTGTGACACCAGCCATGCCTACAGGATGCTCCATGAACATCATGATGAAGGCGATGCCAAACCGTACCTTCGATGTAGGTATTGCCGAGGGGCATGCCGTCACCTTCTCAGGAGGTATGGCGAAAGACGGACTCATCCCATTCTGCAATATCTACAGTTCGTTTGCACAGCGTGCCTACGACAACATCATCCACGACATGGCACTGCTCAACCTGCCGGTTATCATGTGTCTGGACCGTGCCGGACTGGTAGGTGAAGACGGACCTACCCATCATGGTGTCTTCGATATGGCGGCTCTCCGTCCGATTCCGCATCTCACCATCGCATCTCCGATGAACGAGCATGAGTTGCGCAACCTGATGTATTCAGCCCAGTTGCCAGGTCATGGCAGCTATGTTATCCGTTATCCGAGAGGCAAGGGTGTGCTCGTAGACTGGCGCAACCCAATGGAGGAAATCAAGACCGGTACCGGCAGAAAGCTGAAAGACGGCACCGATGTAGCCGTTCTTACCATCGGTCCTATCGGAAACGATGCCGCTCAGGCTATCGCTGAGGTAGAAGCCGAAACCGGAATGAGCATCGCCCACTACGATATGCGATTCCTCAAGCCACTCGATGAAAACATTCTGAAAGAGGTGGGCGAAAAGTTCAGTCGCATCATCACCATCGAAGACGGCGTTCGTATGGGCGGTATGGGCTCAGCCGTACTGGAATGGATGAACGACCATGACTATCAGCCAAAGATGACCCGAATGGGATTGCCAGATGAGTTTGTGGAGCACGGAACTGTGGCACAGCTCAGGGAAATCGTGCATCTCGATAAAGAATCAATCAAAGAAGCAATTAAGAAATGAAAATAATCATAGCTGGCGCATATGCCATAGGTACTCATCTGGCGAGACTCCTGTCACGCAGCAATGAAGAGATTACGCTCATCGATGAAAGCGAAGAGCGCCTGGCCAGCATTGGCTCCGACTGCGACCTGCTCACCATGCTGGGCAAGCCTACCAGTCTTCACATCTTACGCGATGCAGGGGTTGCAGATGCCGACCTCTTCATCGCCGTTACTCCGGTAGAAAGTACCAACATCACAGCTAGCATCCTTGCCAAGAACCTGGGTGCCAAAAGAACGGTGGCCCGTGTGGATAACCCGGAGTATATGGATCCGCAGGCTCAGGAATTCTTCAAAGGATTAGGTATCAACAAACTGATTTATCCGGAGATGCTCGCAGCCGTAGATATCAATAACGGATTGAAAATGAGTTGGGTACGTCAGCGTTGGGATGTGCACGACGGCGCACTCGTCATGCTCGGCATCAAACTGCGCGAAGGATGCGAGATACTGAACGAACCGCTCAAGAACATCAGCGGTCCTAACGACCCATACCACGTGGTAGCCATCAAGCGAGGCAGCGATACCATCATCCCTGGCGGTAACGACGAGTTGAAACTCTACGACCTCGCCTACTTCATGACCACCCGCAACTATATCCCATATATCCGCAAGATTGTAGGCAAGGAGCACTATGTGGATGTGAAGAACGTGATGATTATGGGTGGCGGACGCACTGCCGTAAGAGCCGTGAAGAAGATGCCGGAATATATGGAATGCAAGATTATCGAGATGAGCGAGGAGCGCTGCGAATATCTCAACGATATTCTCGATGAGAACAAGACGCTCATCATTCATGGTGACGGACGCGACATTCCGCTACTCGTAGAAGAAGGTATCCGCAGTACGCAAGCCTTCGTAGCACTGACCGGTAACGCCGAAACCAATATCCTGGCCTGTCTTACCGCCAAGAGAATGGGTGTGCGCAAGACGGTGGCTGCCGTAGAAAACGTAGACTACGTGAGCATGGCAGAGAGTCTGGATATCGGTACCATCATCAACAAGAAGATGATTGCCGCCAGCTACATCTACCAGATGATGCTTGATGCTGACGTGATGAACGTGCGCTTCCTGATGAGCGCCAACGCCGATGTGGCAGAATTCATAGCCAAAGAAGGTTCGACGGTAACCAAGAAACCGGTGAAGGAACTCGGCATGCCTATCGGTGTAACCATCGGTGGACTGGTTCGCGGTGAAGAAGGAATGCTCGTTTCGGGTAATACCCAGATAGAACCGGGCGACTCGGTGATGGTTTTCTGCCACAACATCAACATGAAGAAAATTGAGAAATACTTCATCTAAGCGTGAAGGAGAAAGAGAAATACTTCATATATGATAAACAGAAAATTAATATATAAGATTTTAGGGCAACTGCTTTTCATAGAAGCATTCCTGCTCTTCGTCAGTCTGCTGGTAGCTTTCTATTACCAGCAGGACGACATCTTTGCCTTCATTGTGGCAACACTTACTACCATCGGAGGCGGACTGGTGCTGAAATGGCGAGGACACGGAGCAGACAACTCGATGTCGCGCCGTGATGCCTATCTCGTAGTAACGCTCTCATGGATTGTATTCAGTTTCTTCGGAACCCTCCCCTTCATGATAAGTGGATACATCAACAACTTTACCGATGCCTACTTTGAAACCATGTCGGGATTTACGACAACGGGAGCCACGATATTAGACGATGTAGAATGTTTCCCCCACGGACTGCTTTTCTGGCGTTCGCTCACCCAATGGATAGGCGGTCTGGGAATCGTGTTCTTCACCATCGCCCTGCTGCCATCGCTTGTAGGAGGACAGACCAAGGTGTTTGCTGCCGAGGCTACAGGACCTATCAAAACGAAACTGCATCCCCGGCTTTCCACTTCGGCTAAATGGATATGGAGTATCTATCTGATGCTCACCATTGCCTGCATCGCATCCTACTATGTGGCAGGAATGAATCTCTTCGACAGTTTCAACTATGCGATGACCACTACGGCTACAGGAGGTTTCTCTACTCATAACAGCAGTACCTCGTTTTTCCATTCGCCGGCGCTGGAATACATCTGTGCCTTCTTCTGCTTCCTGTCGGGTGTTAATTTCACCCTGCTCTATGCAGCCGTCATCAAGTTCAAGATCAAGGATCTGTTCAAGAATTCAGAGTTTAAGTTCTATATGCTCCTCGTTACAGCCTTCACGGCTTTCATCATGGTAGAGCTGATAGCGATGCGCAACTACGATGTGGAACATGCCTTCCGCAGCGCCATCTTTCAGGTGGTATCATTCATCACCACCACGGGATTATTTAACGACGATGCTGCTGTGTGGCCTCACGTTACCTGGGTGGTATTGGCAGCCTGCATGTTCTTCGGAGCCTGCTCGGGCAGTACGAGTGGAGGCTTGAAATGTATCCGTGGCGTGATGTTGGTAAGAATGGTGAAGAATGAATTCCGCCAGATTCTGCATCCTAACGCCGTGCTGCCATTGAAGATTGATGGTGTGAACGTACCGATGCAGAAGCGTGTTACGCTGCTTGCCTTCCTCACCACTTATCTCATCATCTGTCTGGTGATATCGTTCACAATGATAGCCATGGGCATTGACAATACCAATGCCATCACCATCACCCTGAGTTGTGTGGGTAATGTAGGACCTACGCTAGGTACGGAAATCGGACCAACCATGTCGTGGAGCGAACTGCCGGATGTGGCTAAATGGTTCTGCTCGCTGATGATGCTCATCGGCCGTCTGGAGATATTCAGTGTGCTGGTTATCTTTACGCCAGCGTTCTGGAGAGAAAACTAACCTTCCCAGAGAGGAGTTGGAAACCAAGAGAGAAAAATGATATTTGGAGTAAGAAATACGCTTACTAGACTAAGTATATTTCGCCCCCAAAAGCGTTATATATAATAAGGTATAGGCTCAAAAGGCCTTAACTGGAGAGTAAGAAACGGTGCTATCGAGCACAATTATAAACTAAATATAGGTAAAAATGAAACCATTAAAATTTCAACCGCTATTAAAATCCACCATCTGGGGTGGCAGTAAGATTATCACTTTCAAGCATCTCGACGTAAAGCAAGAGAATGTGGGAGAAAGCTGGGAAATCTCTGGAGTACCAGGAAATGAAAGCATCGTAGCCGATGGCGAGATGCAGGGCAAGAGCCTCAACGAGGTTGTTGCAGAACGGAAGGGAAGCTTCCTCGGAGAAGAGAACTACAAGCGTTTCGGCAATGAGTTTCCACTGCTCATCAAGTTTATCGATGCCAACCGCGACCTCTCTATCCAGGTGCATCCTAATGATGAAATTGCCAAGAAGCAAGGTAAGGAACGCGGCAAGACCGAGATGTGGTATGCGCTGCCATGCGAGCCGGATGCCAAGCTCTACAACGGCTTGAAGATGCAGATTACTCCTGAGCAGTACAAGGAGATGGTAGAGAACGATACCATCACCGATGCCCTGGCTCAGCATAACGTGAAGGAAGGTGACTGTTTCTTTATCCCAGCCGGCAGAATCCACACCATCGGAACAGGCTGTTTCGTTGTCGAGATTCAGCAGACCAGCGATGTTACCTATCGCATCTACGACTTCAAGCGCAAGGACAAGGATGGCAACTATCGCCAGCTCCACACCAAGGAGGCTGCCGAGTGCATCGACTACACCGTATTACCAGACTATCGCCAGAACTACACTCCTGCCAAGAATCAGGGTGTAAGCATGGTGCAGTGCCCTTACTTCACCACAGCCGTTTATGATCTCGATGAGCCAATGACGCTGGATTATTCAGAATTGGACAGCTTCGTGATTCTGATTGGCTTGAAGGGTGAGGCTAAGATTACCGACAACGAGGGTAACGAAATTACGCTCCAGGGCGGCGAGAGCATCGCAGTTCCTGCCTCTACCCAGACATTGAAAGTAGAAGGAACCTTGAAGTTCCTGGAGACATACGTATAATTTTAAAAGTAAAAAGGCTCGCAAGTTTTATTGCCTTGCGAACCTTTTTATTAAACTAGAGTATCTCTGCCAAAACTCAACTTTGAATAATAAAGGAGAAACGAACATGGACAAAGGACAATTTCTATTATATCAAACTCCCGATGGAGAATCAAAGATAGAGGTAAAGTTGCAAGACGATACCGTTTGGCTGTCACTCGACCAAATGGCAGAGCTTTTCCAACGCAACAAATCGACCATTTCCAGACACATTAAGAATGTACTGGAAGAGGGGGAATTGTTAGCGGATTCAACTATTGCAAATTTTGCAACAGTTCAAAATGAAGGAAAACGCCATGTAGAGAGACAGATTACTTATTACAACCTCGACATGATTATCAGCGTAGGCTATCGTGTTCATTCTTATCGCGGTGTACAATTCCGAATTTGGGCAACCAAGGTGCTAAAGGACTATATCGTGAAGGGGTTTGCCTTAAACGACGACTTATTGAAACGTGCAGGCGGCGGTAACTATTTCGATGAACTTCTAGCAAGAATTAGGGACATCCGTTCTAGTGAAAAGGTATTCTATCGCAAGATACTGGAAATCTATGCGCTCAGTATCGATATTCTGTACATGGGCATACCGCAGCGGAAATCATCTATGAACGTGCAGATGCCCAAAAAGATTTCATGGGACTCACCACTTGGTCAGGTGCTATGCCTACAAAGCCAGAAGCCGAGATTGCGAAGAATTATCTCACACAAGACGAGATTAAATCGCTGAATCGCATCGTGAGTCTCTATCTTGACTTTGCAGAAATGCAGGCAGAAGAGCATCGCCCAATGTATATGAAGGACTGGATTAACATACTAGACGACTTTCTCCGTATCTCTCGAAAAGACATACTTACCCATGCAGGTAAGATAACACAAATTATAAAACAAATTCACCTTATATAATAATGCATGCGAGATAAAAAGTACATCTACATGCATAGAAGTTTGTATTTTACCTTCATTTTCAAAATTTCTCCGTTTTTTTTTGGTTATTTCGGTAACTTTTATTATTTTTGCAGTACTGTTTCGTACTTACTGTATGATATGACAGCAAACAGCCCTATACAGAAGTCGCTTAAAAGAGAGACACTTTGTTGGGGGCAAACATAAGAAAAGCGTTATTGCGCTTGGTTTTTGACCTTTGGAACTTAGGACACTCCAAATCTCACGTCAAAGAACCATGCAACGATGATGCCTATGGGTATGTTACATACATACCTTCCATAAGTCAGCTCTTTGGGGGCTGACTCTATGGGAGTGTATCTATACATATCAGCGTGGGGTCTCGTTGCTTGTTCTGACGTGAAGGGCAAGTCCTAAGGCCTCAAAGGTGGAGCGAGCAACAGTAGGCTTCACGCTTTTTCGTGCATATTGGCACATAACCCAATCTTTAACCGTCTGAATTGGAGCCATAGGACATATTGTTGTAACTATGTATTCAAAAGAATTAGAAGAGCTTATTGACAGCGTACTTGCTGATGGTGTTATTACAGACCAAGAACGTGCCGTACTTCGCAAGCGAGCACTCGCTTGTGGAGAGGATCCAGATGAGGTCATGATTGTGGTAGATGGTCGCCTTGCTAAAATGAAGAAGTCAGCAAGTCCTGCAATTCCAGCTACCGAAAAACGTGGGAACATCGTGAAGTGCCCTCATTGCGGAGCTCCGATTGAGGCTGGTGCCGTGAAGTGTAAGGAATGTGGTTATGTCTTTACTAACGTCAAGGCAAATTCTTCCGCAGAAAAGTTAGCGAACAAACTTGAGGTTTTGGTACATGCCTCATACGAAGATGAGTCTGACAGAGGCGAAGCAATGGCTAATATTATTAGAAACTTTCCTGTTCCTACAGCAAAAGAGGATCTTTTAGAGTTCATTGCAGCATTGTCTCCAAAGACAAAAGTAACAACGTCAAATGAGAACGAAAGTGCTTATTATTTACCACCAGCATATGATGCGAAATTAAAGGAATGCATATTGAAAGCCCAGGCAAGTTTTCCTGATGATCCTCAGTTACAGTTGTTGGTTCAAAATGCGACCAAATTTTCATCTAGCAAATTTATAGCAAACCATAAATCATTGCTTATTATAGCAATCATTGCCATTCTCGGTCTTGGAGGTTGGGGACTTAATGAATATAAAGTCGGTCAAGCAGAATCTCTCTGTAAGGAACTTAGCTCTAAAATTGATGAATTGCCTATTCCAAATAAAGACAATTGCGAGGAAGCTGGAGCTGCTTTAATGAAAATTCATTGGACAGGAGGAGATGGCAATTTCTTTACAGGAGAGCGAACATATCGAGATAGATTCATAGAATACAAACAAGAATATGCCAAAAGAGTAGGTCAAGCATATGAACAGGCTGGGAAGGAAGTGCCTGAAGCATTCGAGTACCCAGAAATAGATCTTCCTGAATAGCTTACCATTAGGATTTAAAAGTAAATATTTATTATGAGATTTGAATATAGATTTGTTGATCCTAAGCAAAAAGAAGAAATCGGAGAGCAAAATGCCTCAGTAATTACAGAATTATTAGACACTGTCATTAATGAAACTGCATTAGAGGCCTCTATAGAACTTAATAGTTTTGATATACATATTGCCAATTACAATATGTTATCTTACTATGTAGATGTCATCTCTGAAAATACCAATAGATTCAAAACTGTTTTTATAAAGCTTTCATAACACATACCTATCAATGGGATTCTTTAGAAAAATACTTGGCGGTAACGATAGTCAGACTATAGTCCGCTGCGATGAGGCGGAGTTCCTCATCTGGAAATATCAAGGAGGTGCCGTAAAGAGCGGCACTTCCATCATCGTAAAAGATGGCGAGGTGGCCGCCCTAATCGGTTCCACCCAAACTACAATAGAAGGACCAGCTAACACGACAGCCAGCGAAGACCTCAGCGAAGTGTTTTTCATCAACCTTGCTGGCAGTAACGTAGTACGCTTTGCCGTTCCATACTTTGGCGTTAACGACCCACGTTATCCAGATCTCAATGTACCTGTGGCAGTACGTGGTTCTATCAATTTCAATATCGAAGACTACAAAGGATTCATTCGTATGCATCGACTTGTAGGCTTTGACATGGAAGCATTTCAGAAGAAGATAAAGGATGCGGTAATAAAATATGTAAAGTCTGTGGTAAGTAACATCCCTACAGACCACAGCATCCCTGTCGTGCAGATGGAAAAGAAGATACTGGAGATAGGAGAGATTCTGAATCAGTATCTCAAACAGAGGCTGGCAATAGATTTCGCTATCAACGTGCGTGCAGTAGACCTCAATGCCATCGAGTATGATGCAGACGACGAAAGCTACAAGCAACTCCGTGCATTAACCCAGGGACAAGCTGCAGAGATGTCTCAGACCCAGCATAAGATAAACATGGACCAGATGAAAGCTCAGTCACAGCTCAACATCGACGCCATGCGAGAGACCCAAAAGCAGGACTTGTACAACCGTGGTGCAAACCTCGACATGGATAGACAGATGCGTGCCCAGGACATCAAAGACCGTGGTGAGAAGATGCGCATCCAGCGCGATCTTGGCGAAAAGGCTTACAATGCTCAAATCGACGAGATGCAGAAAAGCGGTAGAATGGCAATGGGTGGCATGCCTAACATGGGGCAACCTGTAGGAGGCTTCAATCCTTCGGGCATCAATGGCATTAGCGGATCTAAACCTGCCGCACAAATCGGTCAACCTTCAGGCATCAACATGAGTGGTGGCATCAACTCAGGCACACCTACTCCTCCACCTGCCCCACAAGTTCCACCACAGATACCACAAGTGAGCATCTATGTAGCCATCGGTGGTCAGACTCAAGGACCATTCGACTACAATATGCTGAAAGAGATGGTGAGAACAGGAGGACTTACCGCACAAACTTTGGTGTGGAAGGAAGGTATCAACTGGACACCTGCAATTCAAGTTCCAGAGGTAGCATCCATCTTAAATGCTCCTCAAACACCACCTTCACCAACATCTACCGTACCTCCTACCCCACCAACACCTCCAGGAGTACCACCAACGCTATAAACATACAAGGATATGAATAGCTATTTATCAGATTTAGAAAACATAATCATCAATGCTCAAAGCGGGGGACAATCATTGTCCTTCGCCTTGAAGCATTGTGCTACCGAAAAAAGCGTCTTTGACAAAGAGGTCAACATAACACCATTGTGGCTTATCCGAAAACAAGAAGCAGAGCGAAAGGCTAAGGAAGAGGCTGAACGCATAAGGCTTCAACAAGAAGCCGAACGTAAAGCCAAAGAATTAGCAGAAGAAAGAATAAGACGAGGAACCGCAGAACCTATAGACCTCGGATTGTCTGTACTCTGGGCTTCCCACAACATAGGTGCTCGCAGCAGTGAGCAACCAGGTGTTTATGCTGCATGGACAAGCAAGAAAGAAGCTATCAACATGTGGGGGGAAGATTGGAGACTTCCTACCCAACAGGAAATGACCGAACTGATGCAGAATTGCCAATGGACATGGACTGTAATCAATGGTATGCCAGGATTCCAAATAGTAGCAGCCAACGGCAACAACATATTCCTACCAGCAGGAGGTTCGTGTGTTGCTCAGCAATATGACTCTTATGGAATGGCAGGACGCTATTGGAGCGATACCTCGGATGCACAATATGCCGACCGTGCCATGTATTTGGAGTTTAGCCAATATACAGGAAACCTATATAGCATAGCCAAGACTATGCAGATGGTCATACGACCAGTAAAAAACAGATAACGAAAGACCCAATGGAGACATTAAATTACATACAAGCTTTGATGGGAGCTTATGCTCTTGACCTTTCAAGCATTGATACAGAAAATGAGACGGAATACAACGAGCGTGCCCAAGCCGTTAGAAAACGCACCATTTCCTTATTTAATGCTATGCGTGATTCTGCCCCAGAACTTCTGCAATACAACTTTGCTGATAGTATGTCGGACGAAGAGGTTAGAAGAACCATCAATCGAATAGCATTAGATGCCAATAAACGCTTTACCGCCCCTATCATTCCAGACAATATCGCTGCCATCGATTATATCAATGGAGAACCATTTGTTACTCCTACTTATGTAAAGTGGCAGAGCGACGGATATAGAAAGCAAAACTTTGTCATCAACTATAACGGCGAACTGCAGTCTGTTGCTAAAAGACAACTAACCGCGCTGATGCAGAATATGCTACTATGCTTCGCTCCTGGAAAAATCAGATTCAACATCTTCGACCAGATGATGAGTGGCATGGCAGACTTTGTTACAGTAGGGTATGATGAGACGGTCTATAATGGTAATGTCATTATGGACGAAACTGCCGCACGAGATTGCATCAAGCGTCTAAGAGAACGTATGCAGATGGTGATGGGCAAATATGGTGACATCGCAAGGTATAACGATAAGCACCAAGAAATCGTCATGCCATACGAAGTTGTCGTATTGAACGACTATCCTGCACGCTATGAAAATCTGACTGCAGAACTACAACCTCTGTTTGAGAATGGAGCAAAGGGCGGCATCTACTTTATTGTGATGCACAACTCTGATGCTCCGAAATTAAAAGAGGATGCAGTAGACATTCTCACCAGTGAAACGATAACAAACATCAGTTTACAGACTCTCGGTGGAATTCGAAACAACCTGACGGTAAACCACACTCCTATCGCCGAGCATCCTGCACTGGCAGAGGCATTTCGTGTTGATTTCAACAAACGTATCAACGAGAAGGGTACACGACAGGTGCTAAAGGCAGACTATGACTCTATATCTCATAGCGAATATACGGATGTAACATCAGAAATCAGCATAACCGTAGGACTCGACACAGAAGACAAACATCCTGTTACCTTGCGATTCAATTCTGGTGACTATATCCATGGATTCATTCTTGGACAGTCAGGTTCTGGTAAGTCTGTCTTACTGAACAACATCATCAGTGCCGCCATACTGAAATATGCACCAGAAGACTTGATGCTCTACTTGATGGACTTCAAGGGAGTAGAATTCAACCGCTATCGTGGTGTAAAGCATATAAAGGCATTACTGGTTGATAATTCTGACCCTCAGATGACTTTAGAAGTTCTACGAGAGTTGCAGGAAGAGAATAAAAGACGTGTAAAACTTTGGCGAGACAATGCAGTCAACAACATCGATGGTTACAACAAGAAAAATCCGACATCCAGACTTCCACAGATTCTGTTTGTGGCAGACGAATGCCAAGTGATGTTTGCCAAGCCAATATCCAATTCCTACGGAATGGCTATCCAAAGAGAAATCTCCGAGATTCTCAATGTCATCGCAACACAAGGACGTAGCCAAGGTATCCACATGCTTCTTGCGACCCAACAACTCGACGAGACTGATATTTCTGGACAAATATTGAAGAACCTCACAGAATGTTTCTTGCTGATGAGTGCAGCATCCGACTCAAACAAACTTGTCCCTGACAGTGATAAGCTAACCAGCAAGCAACCAACAGGTCAAGCCTGCTATTACCACAAGCGTGAGTTGCAGAGCAAGGTACAAACATTCTATGCCACAGACGAAGAACTCGCCAATGCCATAGAGAAAGCTCGTGATAAATCAACTACCAAGCAAAGCAATGGAGAGGCTTATTTCAGTGGTTCTTCTATCTATCATCTACAAACAGAAGATTTGCAGTCTGCCAAGACACAGAGTTATGGCGCCCCAGTTGCAACAGTAGGTCGCAGCATCGGTCTCAACCAGCAAAGCACAGCTATCACACTGACACAAGACTTCAGCGAGAACATCATTGTTTGGGGTGCAAATCGCCAGGAGCAAGCCACCGCCACTGCCATCAATGCGCTCGTATCCCTCATGGCATATTATGAGCAGTCCAACACACCATGCAATTTCATCGTATTAGATTGCACCAACAATCCCATGTCACAATGCAAGCCATTGCTGGCAGAACTCGAAAAACGAGCATATTGCAAGATAATCCAGCAGTCGGAAGGAGGCAAGTATATAAAAATGATAGCAGACGACATCTACTGCGACACGGCGCCCAATTTGATTCTCACCATTCTTGGACAAGAGCGTTTTAGTGAAATGAAGAGAAACAGCTTGCTGGTGGAAGAAAAGAAAGCCACGGAGATTAAACCGACTGTTGGCGGATTGGAAATGCTGTCTTTCGACCCACTACCTGATTTGGGAGCAAACAACATAACTGACGGAAGCAAGGTCAAGAGATACCAAGATGCACTGAAGTACATCTTAGACGAAGGACCGAAGCATCATGTTCACGTATTGATGCAAGTAGACAAGCCTGGCAACATCCTCTTCGATGAGTTCGGGAAAGAGGCAATAGGATTGTTCAAACATAGAGTCATCCTAAAGAGTGAAAACAAGCATCTTGCACCACTCCGCTTCGGGGAAGACATCGACGTACAGTCGTTGAGCGATGACAATGAGCACTTACGTGCCTACTATTATCCAGATGGCGAACAACCGATGCTCTTCACGCCATTTCTCTTACCAGACGCACAGTATCTATTCAATGCAATATTAATCAAATAAAATACAAGAAATTATGGCAAATGACAGTTCAATGCTCAACATTGACATGGTTGACCAATTCGGTAAGAACATCGCCAACGTGAGCGCACAAACATTAGAGATTTTCTCCCGACTGGGGCAGCAGCTCCAAACAGTAAACAGTGTATGGAATGACGACAACTACGATAACTTCCAAGACAACTTCGAACACAATATCATGAAGAAAGTCCAGGAAGTCTCTGCCGAGATGGAGTTATTCTCCGACTACATCAAAAAACAATGTGAGATACAGCGAATGTATAAGGCGAACAAATATCGTTAACCATACAAATAAGGCAAGACATGTTTTGGTTTTTAATAGGTTTCATTATAATCATTCTTGGAGGCTTTATCATTATTAGTCTCCTCCAAATTGTCTTTATGATTATAGGCTGGATCATCCAAGCCATATTTAGCCTCTTCGAATAAAGGCTAGAAGTCTTCGAAGCAAGTATAAGAAGTCGGTCGAAGAACTAACATATGTCGTTGACTATATAGCCTTCTTCAGCCGCACAACAGCTGATGTGCGCTTACACAACAGCTGATATGCAAACGTCCAACAGCTGATGTGCAATCGCACAACGCCTGTTGGACGCTTTTTTATTATCCAGCTACCATCTACCGATAGTAGCTTCTTACTCATATTATTTTTCTAAGTATTTTTCCACATCCTCCTGTATCTTCTGGAATTCCGGTGAGAACTGGTAGAAGGTGTTTTTCTTCATCATCATTTTTACCTTGCCCAGACTATTCTCATAGCATGCCATCTCGGTGCGGGCCTGCTCGGAATGGATGGCACGGTCGCGGATTTCGTTCTCCCTATCATTGCGCAAAGCATCGCAAACACTCTGGACGATGGGACTTACTACCAGGTCGAAGAGATGATGACCCTGTATATATAAATAGGTATTGCTCTCGTTTACACCCAGATTGTTGAGGTAAAGAGCCATTTCATCCAACTCATCCTTAAACTTCTTGAAGCGGCGCTCCAGCTGGAACAGCTTTGCCCGCACCTTCTTTCCCAAATAATCTATCGCCCATTTAGGATCCTGGATACGGACAGAAGGCAGCATGATGACCTTATCAAACTCTGCCATATCAAAATGCATCGACATCTTGCGATGACGCACATAGAACAGCATGTGCCATAAGAAGAGGGGCCAGATGGTACGGGAATAGGACTCAAGAAAACGCTCGAAATCGAAGATGCGACGGTCGTTGAGCGTCACCATCACACAGGTTTCGTGCAATCCTCTGGCATAACATTGGAAGTTTTCAATGGCATAAGCATAGGTATGGAAGATGAAAGGATTCTCCAACATCTGCTGGGAAGACTCGGTTGAGCCCTGACGCAGATAATCGTAATCGGCATCTACACAGGCTATCATATCCCTACCTACTCCCTTCAGCATACTGGAGATAGCAGCCTTCTTGCCTCGGTCTAAATGCTGGTTACGGGTAGGAAGCATGATATCAAAATAGCGTTTTTCATCCTCAAACTTTCCCAGTACAGAACGCCAGAAGAAGACATCATCGTAGCTCTCGACGTAAGCCACAATCTTGCGCCGAGCCTTCTTCGAGGTCATCTTGTTGGCTGCCTCGAAGAACTGGGAATTGATATTATCAGTTAAACGTTTAGCCATAATACTTCTTTTTCACTTATATCGTGATGTCGCTCACATCCGTCACCCTATCGGTCCATCCATCCATGACCACAGCAGGACTGTGGGTGGTCATGATGATCTGGATATTCGGATTAAGCTGCAGTACCAGACCGATGAGCTGCTTCTGCCATTCGAAATGAAGGCTGATTTCCGGCTCATCCATAAAGAGGACGTATGACTGGTTGTCCTCCACCAGCACGGTGAGGAGGATGGCAAGAATCTGCTTCTCACCAGCCGAGAGCTGATAAGGCGAGAGCTGCTCACCTATCTGGTTGAAGCGGATTTCGTTGGCAGTACGGATGATGGTCTTGCCGGTATCCTTGAAAAGATTATCTACCATATCCTGGAACAGTTTCTTCGGTTCACTCAGTTTCTGAGCCTTGAAGGCGGCATCCGGTTCGCCGCTCTGAAGCACAGCGATGATGCGGTTGCCGATGTTCACCTGGTAATCCAGATACTTGCGCTGCAGCTGGAAGAGCTGCCAGTCGAGTTCGGTAACCAGGGTAAGGTCTATCTTGTTGATCATCTCGGCATTCATCAATGGTCTATCTACCGAGCGGATTACATCATATCTAATCCACTTTGCCTCCTCCGGCTCCACCTTCAGATGCACACCTTTGATCATGTGACTAGGGAATTCACCGCCAGCCGCCAGACCCTTTACCACCTTATTTAATATAGTACTCTTGCCCACGCCGTTTACACCACTCAGGATATTGACACGGCGGTCGAGGTTCCAAAGAATATGTTTGGTACCGCTCCAGAGAGATTCAATCTCTATCTGTTTGATATAATCAGCATATTTCTGCATAAGAATAATCTCCTATCTTTAATAGTCAAGAACGGAAAAAGACTATGGTCTTAACTTCTTAACTCCTTTAAGTTTCAAAAAATATACCGCAAATATAGCAAAATTCCTCGAATTTTTGTACCTTTGCACTCGATTTTATTCAAAAATAGGAAGATTTAAATAGAAATAAGGAAAAAATGGATAACAAACGACCTCTTATCGCCCACCTGTGCCTCTTCTGTTCAGGCGCATTCTGGGGACTGATGGCTCCTGTAGGTAAAGATGCGATGCAACATGGCATCGACGGCATCGACCTTGTGAGCTTCCGTGTCTTAGGTGGTGCCATCCTCTTCTGGATAGCCTCATTCTTTGCTAAAAGAGAACATATCCCTGCCAAAGACATCATCAAGATGGCGGGGGCGGGCATCTTCGGACTGGTATGCAACCAATGCTGCTACACCATCGGTCTGAGTCTTACCTCGCCCAGCAACTCCAGCATCATGACCACCTCGATGCCTATCTTTGCAATGATTCTCTCATTCCTGATTCTGAAAGAACCCATTACCTGGAAGAAGGCGCTCGGTGTTCTGATGGGATGCAGCGGTGCCTGTATCATCATCCTGACAAGTGCTACGGCTGGCAATGCCAAGGTGGGAAACATCTGGGGCGACCTGCTCTGCATCTCGGCACAGCTTTCGTTCGCTCTCTATCTGGCGCTCTTCAAGCCGCTGGTTCAGAAGTATTCGCTCTTCACGGTTAACAAGTGGATGTTTACCTGGGCAACCCTCTTCATCTGGCCTTTCACGTTAGGACATGTATCGGACATTCCTTTCGCCCAGGTTCCGATGAGCACCTGGTGGGAAACGGGCTACGTCATCTTCTTCGGCACCTTCCTGGGTTACATCTGCATGATGATTGGTCAGAAGACGTTGCGCCCTACCGTGGTGAGTGTATATAATTATGTGCAGCCGCTGGTATCGGTTACCGTGAGTGTTATCGTGGGTTTCGCCGTATTCAAAGGCATACAGGCAATAGCCGCCGCCCTCATCTTCTCCGGTGTATGGCTCGTGGTAAAGAGCAAATCAAAAAATGATATCGACAAGCACGACCACAGTCTGGCTTACGAGAAAAGACATGCTTAAAAGATATAATGTCGATTGATAAAACAGGAACTGTCCCCATCTGAAATAACAGATGAGGACAGTTTCTGTTTTATAAGAAAAGATATCAGCAACCGAAATAAACCATCAATCCGCCCAAAACGATATAAAGCAGGGCGTATGGGATAGCCGAACGGAGAATCTCTCCATCCTTCCCCTCCATATCGCAGGCTGCAGTAGCGATGGCGATGCTCTGCGGACTGATCATCTTGCCACCCGTGGCTCCCGTGGTATTGGCGGCAACCAGCCAGTTCTCCTGACCACCCTCCATACCAAAGAATGTGCTCTGTCCCGTCATACCCAACTGATTGGCAACATGAGCCTGGAGCTTGGCAAAGAGGATATTCGAAGAGGTATCAGAACCCGTTACGAAGGTTCCGATGGCACCAATCATCGGCGCTACCAAAGGATAGAAATCGCCCGTTACTGCCACCAGTCCGGAAGCGATGGAAGTAATCATTCCCGAATAGTTCATCACACTCGCCAGAGCTATCAGCGAACAGATGGTCACCACCGTCTTTCGCAGATTCACCGTGGTACGGGCAAGAATCACCATCAATCTCTTGAGGCTCAATCCCTGTACCAATCCACCAATCGTAGCACCCAGGAAGAGCATCAAGCCCGCATTGGAAATCCAGCCAAACTTAAAGGTACTGTCGAGTACTGGCAGATGAACCGCACTTACCAGATGACTCTTGAGGAAAGCATTGACTGGAGGACAGAGTGCTCCGGAAACCAGGATGAATATCAATATAAAGAGGTAAACACTCCATGCCTTCAGGCTCTCGGCAAGCGTAAAAGTTTCCTTATCCTGCACCTTGCTCTTTCTGGCAAACACCTTGGCGTATGCGATGATGGCAATAATGGCAGCCAGCGAACCGATGATGGCAGGAGTCTCTGAACCGAGATAATAGCCGCAGACAAACTGCACTACCACGGAAATCACTCCCACCCAGAGGGCGATAATGAGATTCTTGATAAGATTGTGCTTATCGGTAAGCGTCAGGATGATGAAAGGCAGGATGATAAAGAGAGGTGCCAGCTGGATAATGGCGAAAGCCGAAGTCTCGCAAATCTGTGCCGCCGAGGCCGATCCGCTTTCAGCCACCTCGTTACAGAGCGTAGTAACCGGTACACCCACGGCACCAAATCCCGTAGCCACGGTATTACCAATCAAGGAAACCAGAGCCGAGAACATCGGTTTGAAGCCGAGTCCGATGAGGATGGCAGCAGGTATCGCCACCGCCGTTCCGAAGCCCGCCATACCTTCGAGCAGTCCGCCGAATCCCCATACGAGGAGCAGCACGAGCAGTCCCTTATCATCGGTAATCGATGTAAACTGCCTCTTGATTACGTCTATCTGCTTGCTTTCCACGAGGATATTATAGCTGTAGATAGCCATCAGGATGATGATGAGAATCGGGAATACCGCCTTCAGGATGCCTTCCACCACCGCCCATCCCGTCAGGGCGATCACGCTATCCTCCGCATGTTCCGGGGCTATCATGCCTAGCGGAGAAGCTGCGAAGAGAGCGAGCAACACGGTAACTACGAGCGTCAGTAAGGCGCTTTTATGACCTGCCATCTTGAAGCCGAGCATCAGGATGAACAGCAACACGATGGGAATAATAGAAACTACAGATGCCATAAGCCATTCAGTTTTTTATTGTTTTCGATTGCTAAATTTTATGTTTATGACTGCAAAAATAACATTTTTCTTTGAAAAAAGAAAGCATTTTTTGAAAAAATCTTTTATAAGATGTCCGATTTTTCAATTTCATACGTCTATAGAATGTAAAGGTTATGAGAACAGAAGAATTCAACCATATCATCCTACCGATGCGCAGCAACTTGAAAGCGTATGCGCTAAGGTTGACTGAGAGTGACGACAATGCCGAAGACCTCGTGCAGGAAGTCATGCTCAGGCTGTGGGACATGCGCCAGAATATCCACGCAGAAGATAACCTCAAGGCTCTAGCCATCACCATCATGCGCAACAAGTTTTATGACCAGTGCCGACATGAGGAGCGGAACTTCACCACCGACAGGGTGATGGAAGTACCCATAGAAGACCGGCGGGCAGAGCAACGGGACGAGGTAAATCTCATCAAGCAGATAGTGGCACAGCTCCCGCCCTTGCAGCAGCAGATATTCCGCATGAAGGAGATAGAAGGCTATACTGCCGATGAAATCATGCAGATAACGGGATGCACTGCCGATAATCTCCGAAAGAATCTCTCCAGAGCCCGACTCAAAATCAGAGAGACCTATATGAATATCGTGAAACAGAACAAAATAAAGAAGGAGGAAAGAATATGAACGATGAAATAAAAAGAATACAGAACTTGCTCGACAAGTATATGGATGGTACCACTTCCAATGAAGAAGAGGCAACACTCAGAAAATATTTCGAAGAGCATGGCAATGACATTCCTGAAGAATGGGAATCCTATCGCGCCCTCTTCAGCTATATCGGATTCGAACAGATGAATCTTTCTCAAATTCTAAAAGAAGAAGAGAAGGAGATAGATAAGAAGGAAGCTTCTCGCAGCAGATGGCTCAAATATTTCGGCACTTCTGTGGCAGCCGCCGCTATCATCGCATTCCTGATTGTGGGCATCCAGAAGATAGCCCAGCCTCAGCCTGAATGTTATGCGGTTATCGACGGGAAGGTTTATACCGACCAGGAGTTCGTTCATAACGAAGCCCTGGATGCCCTGGAAGATGTTTCGGCAGATTCCGAAGATCCATTCAGTGCCCTGGATATGATGAAACAATAAATTCATCTTTTAGATGAAACAATCAATCAAACTATAAAGTATAATATATATAATAAGGTATAGAATATGAAACGATGCAACTTGATAAAACGCTTCTTCATCGGACTGCTTCTTATCGTGGTAGCCTCGATTTCGGCTAATGCCCAGGAAGGACTATACGTAAAAAGTATATTCCAACGCTTCGGACACGCCAAGGGATGCAAGATGGTTACGATGCAGAATACGCAACTC
>OQVO01000178.1_pt1 | contig 21082 bp, 20 predicted proteins | sample 1691511 | NCBI WGS metagenome assembly OQVO01 (sample SAMN03418254, study PRJEB22391) | human gut metagenome | biome: human-gut; feature: organic feature; material: feces | host: Homo sapiens | place: Tanzania | collected 2013-01 | reverse complement strand
GACTATGCGACAGCATCTGACAAGGACGTATTTATCATTTGTACAGAGATGGGTGTTTTATATGAATTAAAACAGAAGAACCCAGGAAAGACATTCTACTCTGTAGGACATCGTCAGTTCTGTCCAAATATGAAGCGTATCAGCTTAGAGAATGTAAGAGACACATTAAGAGACATGAAGAATCAGGTAGAGTTACCAGAAGATCTGCGATTAAATGCAAAGAAAGCATTAGATGAAATGTTAAGAATCGCACAGTAAGACAAGAAAGTTCTAAGAAAGGGAATGAAAAGCCGAAAAGTAAAAAGTGGGCCATGTGAGGCTCGAACTCACGACCTTACGCTTAAGAGGCGTCTGCTCTACCAACTGAGCTAATGGCCCGTCACAAGTATACTTTAATTATAGCAAAAAACGCGGTATTTGTTGCGTTTTGCCCGGGCGGGCAAACGGCAGAACGGCTCTGCCTACGGCGTTTTAATATAGTTTTATTTTACCATATTTTGCCCCAAACGTGCAAAACTATCCCGCGGGCAGAAGTGCTTTCAACTTGCTATAATAATAGAATATCTTAACCTTATAAGGACACAAAATGAATAAATGGAAAACCCTTCTTGCGCTGGTTGCCGTTAGTTTATTGGCGGCCTATCCGGCGCACTCCGCCGGCGACCCTTTCGCCATTTTTGACGATATTGACGCCATGATGGAAGACAACGCTTTAATGGAAGCGTCCAACCGCTATGAATCCATTATGCTTACGTTCTTTCCGGAGCGGGCCACCTTGCTGGGGTTTGAATCTGCCAATACGCAGTTAGATACCCGCACCCCGGCGCGTGACCAAGCCGCCCTGCTGGCCCTGCAAAGCCTGCAAACCGCCATTAAAGAAATGCACGGCGAAAAATTTTCCCCCGCCAAACGCACGGATTACGCCTTGTTAAAAGCCCGCGTAAATTACGAAATTTGGCAACTAAACCGCAACCGTTTAACGACGGACCCGCTTTACTACACCCAAGCGTATGATGCGGTATATGATTTACTCCTAAAGCGTTTAAGTTTACAAACCCGCCAGAACGAAGCACTATCCGCCCGCTCGGCCGCGCTGGCCCAAACCGCCACTGAAGCCCGCCAAAACTTAAAAGCGCCGTCTGCCTTTTTGGCCCAACTGGCTATGGAAAAAGCCTATTACGCCTATCTGGCCTATGAGCAAGTTTCCCACCGCCTGCAAACCCAAGCGCAAGACGACCTCTCCCGGCAAGATGCGGTTAAAAAAACCAATATCGCCCGCAAAAACTTAAAAAATATGTTTGAGTATTTTAAGGCGCTTTCCCAGCAAGAAGAAACGCCGGATTTCCGCCTGGGCGAAAAAGACTACTTATTTGTGTTGCAAAATAAATACTTTATTACGGATTCTCCCTCCGCCCTGCGCAAAGCGGCCCAACGCCGCCTGTTGGAAGCGCGCAAAAACCTGCAAGAAGCACTGGAACCCTTTACGGTCAGTGCCGACGAAGAAGCCGAAGTAATTACCGAAGACGGCTCCACCCCGGTAAAAAAGGCCAAAAAGAAAAAACGCAACAAAAAAGCGCCCTTGCCCACCGCGGCTGATTTTTACACCATAAAAAACCGCCTGGCCTTGGACGCAAGCACCAACAACATCTTATTTTCTATTGCGCAGGAAGCCCAAAACGCGGCCGATTTTTTGGCAGACCGCAACGCCGTAAAAGCATTTAAGGGGCCGTTTAATGTGCAAGCGTTGCCTGCTTATTTTGCGTATATGCAAGCCTATAAATTTGTGCCGCCTTACGGGGCGCAAAACTTGCCGACGGACGACTTTTTTGTCCGCTTGCCCACCGGCAACGCGCTGGCTAAACACAAAATGGCCGTGCAGGACTTAAACCCCTCTGCCCGCAAGCTGATGATTGCCGGGGAATTGGTGCCCGGGCGCTATTATAAATCGGTTCAGCAAAATGCGCTGGGCGGCATACGCAAACGCTACGGCGTGCCTACGCTCAATAACGGTTGGAGCGTTTACGCCCAGCACACCGCGCAAGAGGCCGGATACATCATCACCGATACGGACAACCTGTTTTTGGCCTTTGAAGACTACCGCCGGGCCGCCGCGGCCGCCGTGGATGTAAACTTGCACTTGGGGCAATTTTCCTATGCGGATGCCATGACCTTTTTAACCCAGGCCAACGGGTTTGAAAAAGAAGAAGCGGAAAAAATCATCAAATCCGCCACTGCACTCCCCGGGGAAGCGCTTTCTTATCCCGTCGGGTACGAAACGCTTAAAACCCTGCGCCAAAAATACCAAAAGAAACAAGGCGCACGCTTCAGTGTGGCGGATTTCAACGCGCGCGTATTGGGCATTGGGGATATTCCCCCCGCCCAGCTTTCCAAAGCGTTGGAAGATGCTTACAAAAACAAGAAATAAACCGCTTTTGAACGCACATGAAACACCCCGGGTTCACGCCTGGGGTATTTTGTTCGGTATATAAAAATCCGGGCCTGCCAAACGCAGACCCGGATTTATTTTATAGTTTTTAATCCTTATTTTTCCGGCGCGGTAAGGGGTAAACTTTTCAAAAACGCCAGGGCGTCTTCTTTGGTGACTACTTTTCCCTCCACCTGCGCATCGGCCACCTTTTCCAGCAGTTCCCCCACTTGCGGGCCCGGCTTTATGTTCAGCGCCTGCATAATTTCCCGCCCGTTAATTAATTGGGTGGGCTTTATTTTTTTGGGTTGTTCAAAATACTTTTTAAGCAGTAAGGAAAGCACCTGCAAATGCCGCAGGGTTTTGCCGATATTGGCCGTTTTTTTGGCGCGTTCCAAACTCATCATCCGCTCCCCGCTGCGGGGCAAAATGCGCCTAAGCTGGGCATCCGTCACATAACTGGTGTAATCACTCCAACACAACAGCAAAAGCGGCAGGGCGGCATCCCCCAAATCCCGGAAAAAGTGATACGCGCCGCGGTCCGTAATTACATCATTACTGGCCAAATTGCTCGGGCGCAAATGCTCCGCAATCATGGCGCAAATCAGGCGCATATCCGCCCGGCTGTAATGCAATTTTTCCAGCTCTTTTTTGGCCATACGCGCGCCGCGTTCTTCGTGATAAAAAAACCGCAGGCGGTCCCCCACCACTTTGGCGGTGGACGGCTTGGCTAAATCGTGCAACAGGGCGGTCATCTTAAAAAGGGCTTTATCTTGCGCCAACGGAGCCAGTTTTTTGGCATATTTAGGGAACGCCTTGGGCAAATTATCCAATAAAAATTCCATACGCCGCAGCGTGTTTAAGGTGTGGGTCAGAACGCCGCCTTTGCCGTAGTAAACCTCGGCACAGGTGCGCTGGAGTTCTAACGCCGGGAACACCGCCGTCAAAAGGCCGCATTTATCCATCAGCACAACATTTTCGTACGCTTGGGAGGTGTTAAACAAGCGCACCAGTTCTTCCTGTATGCGTTCCCCGGCGCTCTGCCAAATTAAAGAGGCATCTTTTTTAATTTGCCGCAAAACGCTCCCGTCTATGGTAAATTTTAACTCCGCCGCACAGCGGAAAGCCCTCAACATCCGCAAAGGGTCCTGCGCCAGCACGCGCGGGGAATTTAAGCGGATTACCCGCTCCCGCACCGCCTGCATACCGTTGGAATAATCCACAATTTGCGCGCGGCGCAACCCCTTTAATAAAACGCGGGTTTTGCCGTCTTGTTTTTTTAAGGAAATTTGCACCGGCGCCGTGGTGGGATAGGCCAGGGAATTAAAAGTAAAATCCCGGCGCAACAGGTCCTCTTTCAAGGTGTTGCCTTGCCAGGCCGAAAGGTCAATTTGCAACCCTTCCCGGCGCGTGACCAAGCGCCACACGCCGAATTGGGGGTCCATTTCAAACACGGCCGCGTGCAATTTTTTAGCCAGTGCAAGGGCCGTTTTTTTAACCTCTTCTTTCGGTAAAGTAAGGTCTATATCGCCGGACCAGCGTTTTAATAAACTGCTACGCACAATGCCCCCCACATAGTGTGCGTTGGGGGCAGTGCGTTTAATAACCGCGGCGATAGAATCCGTCATTTACATTCCTTCTTCCGTATTTACTTGGCGTTGGGCCAATTTGGCAATAGCGTCTTTGCGCAGTTCCCGCTTTAACACTTTACGCAGGGCATTTTTGGGCAATTCTTCCACAAATTCAAAAAGGCGCGGGCGTTTGTAGTTATCCAAATGCGTTTTTAAGAATTTGTTAAATTCGGCATCCGTAATTTGCGCGCCTTCTTTTTTAACCGCATAGCACTTTATAAATTCGCCGCCGCGGCCGTCCGGCACGCCGATAATGGCACATTCTTCTATGGCCGGGTGTTCGCAAATGACGGCTTCCACCTGGGCAGAAAATACTTTCAGCCCTTTAATGATAATCATATCTTTCTTGCGGTCTTTAATAAAAATAAAGCCGTCGTCGTCAATCACGCCGATATCGCCGGTTTTGAACCAGCCGTCGTCGGTAAACGCATCGTGGGTGGCTTTTTCGTTGCCCAGATAGCCCTTAAACACGTTGGGGCCTTTAATGCAAAGTTCCCCCTCTTTATTGCGGGGCATTTCTTTGCCGTCTTCGTCCAGCACAATTACGCTTACGGCCGGAATAGCCGGGCCGACGGATTTGATTTTTTGGAGTTCTTCCGTATTTACACTGACGACCGGGCTGGTTTCCGTTAAGCCGTAGCCTTCCAAAATCGGCACGCCGATTTTCTTTTCAAAACGGTCTTTAATATCCTGCGTAAGCGGAGCCGCGCCGGATACCGCAAAGCGCACGTTTTTGAACGGCCAAAAGCGCAAATAAAGCTGTTTGAGCCCTTTGGCCTCTTTGGAAAGCACCGCATAAATTTGCGGCACGGCCAAAATAACGGTCACTTTTTCGGCCCCCATGGCGCTCAACCAGTGGCTGGCCGGCATAATGTTGGCCACAATAACCACTTTTAAGTTTAAGTACATGGGGATAATCACGCACGCCGTCCACGCAAAAGAGTGGAACATCGGCAGTAAACACAAGAAAACGTCGTCGTCCGTAATCTTAAAAATCTGCGCGCAGGAAATGACATTACTGGCTAAATTGCCGTGCGTGAGCATGGCGCCTTTGGGCAGGCCCGTGGTGCCGGACGTATACAAAATAAAGGCTAAATCTTCCAGCCCGGCGGCCGGATTGGCGGTTTCTTCGTGGAAGGTGGATTTTTCCACCTGTTCCCAGAATTTTTCCACAATCGGGCAGTCTTTGGCGGACAGCGGGATTTCGTCCGTCGTAAAAATGGTTTTTAATTCCGGCAGTTCCGGCAAAATTTTTACATAATGGCGGATAAATTCCGCTTGCGTGACAACGGCTTTTGCGCCGGAGTCTTTCAAAATATAAATCAGTTCTTCGGGCTTGGTCACCATAAAGTTCATGGGGATACACACCGCGCCCAATTTATATAAACCGAAATTGGTGGCTACTACATTAATGGAATTGCGGTGCGCCACAGCCACGCGGTCGCCCTTTCTAATGCCGTGTTCAAATAACATATCGGCAATACGGTCCACCTGCACAAGAAGTTCCCGGTAAGTAATGGAACGCTTGGTTCCGGCTTCTACCAAAGCCACTTTTTCCGGGTAGCGGAACGCACTGTCAGCTAAAGCGGTATATAAATCTTTACGTCTAATCATAGCTCTATCCTCTTTTTAGGTATAAAAGACCTCTTTTCTTTATTGTAGTAAAAATCAGCCCTGGCGCGGGTCCAAAATATCTCTAAACGCGTCGCCCAGCAGGTTCCAACCCAACACAAACAAGAAAATCGCTCCGCCGGGGATAAACACCGTGTGCCAATACGCCAGCGTATTGCCGGACGTTCCCAACACCCAGTTGCGCGCCATGGCAATTAACTGTCCCCAATCGGCCGTGCCCGGCTGAGCCCCCAACCCCAAAAAGGAAAGCGAGGCCGCCGTCAGCACAATATACCCAATATCCAAACTGGCTACCACCACGGACGGATAAATGGAATTGGGCAGAATATGGCGCAACATAATCCGCGGGCCGCGCGCGCCTAAAGCCCGGGCCGCCGTCACATAATCGCGCTGTTTGACGGACAAAATATCCCCGCGCACCAACCGCGCGTAAGACGGCCACGCCACGGCAGTCAGGGCAATCATCATATTGCGTATATCCGGCCCTAACATGGCGGCAATAACCATAGCCAGCACCAAAGACGGCACCGCAAACACCACGTCCGTCAGGCGCATAAGCACTTCGTCCAGCGCACCACCAAAGTACGCCGCCGCACCGCCCACCAACATACCGATTAAAAACGCAAAAAAGGTGACGCTAATGCCAATCTTAAACGCCAGCCGGGCCCCCCACACCACGCCGTAAAACAAATCATACTGCTGTTCCGTCGTGCCGAACCAATGTTGGGCAGACGGCGTTTGCGGCGCAATATCATAACTGCTTTGCGGCATTTGATACGGGTTATTGGGGTTTTGTGCCGGGGCCAACAGCGGGGCAAACAAGGCCACCAGCCCGAAAAAGCACACCAACACCAACCCGAACAGGGAAGTTTTATTTTTTATAAAACGCTTAAAAATACGGTTTTCTAACATTTGTTAATCCAGCCGGATACGCGGGTCCACCGCCGTATATAAAATATCCGAAAGTAAATTACCTAGCACAAACAACACCGCCACCATCAGGGAAAACCCCATAATGCCCGCAATATCCAACTGCTGTGCGGCAATAACACCAAAGCGGCCGATACCGGGGTATTCAAAAATCGTTTCCACAATAACCGTTCCCCCCAACAAGCGGATAAACTGGATACTGGCCAGTGTAATTACCGGGATAATAGCATTTTTGCCCGCGTGTTTATAAGTGACGGCGCGCTCCGTAAGCCCTTTGGCGCGGGCGGTGCGCACATAATCTTTGCCTAATTCTTCCAACATACTGGAGCGCATTACGCGCACCATCAGCGCAAATGAGCCAATGCACAACGTGACCGCCGGCAACACTAAATGGGATAACACATCCCCAAACACCCGCAAATTGCCGTTGAGCAGAGCATCCACCAACAAAAACCCGGTATAAGTATGGAAATTCCCGCTATGAACTACCACATCCGTATAGACGGAGTAGCCGCCGGGGGCAAACCAGCCGAGCTTGCCGTAAAAGAGCATAAGTAATAACAAGCCCAACACAAAAATCGGTAATGAAAAGCCCCCCACGGAAAACAACCGCGCGGCCACGTCCTGCCACTTATCCTTTTTAACGGCGGACACGCACCCGAACCACACGCCGAAAAAGACCACCAAAATAATCGTCACTACCGCCAGTTGCACCGTAGCGGGCAAATAGGCTTTAATGGCTTGGGATACCGGCATATTGGCACTTTGGCTGTATCCCAGGTCCCCTTTTAAGGCGTTGCCCAACCAGCGGCCGTATTGCTTAAATACATTGTCCCGCAACCCGTATTTTTGGATGACTTCTTCCAAAGAGCCCATTTGCCGGGGGTCTTTGATGTATAACGAGGCGCGCATTTCCGGGCTGAGCCGCTGGGTTAAAAAGAAAAGCAGAAACGTCACCCCTAAAATAACCAGGGGCAACAATAACAAGCGGCGCAAAATGTAATTAAACATACGGTACAATATCCTTCCTAAAAATTATTTACGGTAATTCAGCACCGTATCCAACACGGTTTTGAATGCGGTAAAAAACGGTTTTAGCTCCAAATATTCGTTTGTGGTGTGGCAGTTTTGCACGCCCACCCCCAAATTGGGCAACGTAAACCCATAGCCGGAAAGCACATTGGCATCACAACCGCCGCCGGAACCCACCGTACGCAAGTTGACCCCTTGGCGTTTGGCGGCCGCTTTGACTAATTTTACAATAGGGGCCTGTTTGGAAACCTGCACCGCCCCATAACGCGAAGTGGCCTTAAAAGTAATATGCGGGCGGATGGTTTTGCCGTCCACGGTTTTTACAAATTGTGCGGCCGCCGCGTTCAAGCAATCCTCAATATGGGCCAGTTCTTTTTCCAACTTTTTAGGGCATAAACTGCGGGCTTCGCCTTTCAAATAGATTTCGTCCGTCACCACGTTGGTAGCCGTTCCGCCGGCGCGGATAATGGCAAAGTTGGCAACGGTATCTTTATTCACGCGGCCTAACTTCATTTTGGCTAACGCCTTGGCGGCTACTTCCACGGCGGAAATGCCTTTTTCCGGGCAAACGCCCGCATGGGCGGCCACGCCTTTAATCCACACCTCAATATCGCTTACGCTGGGGCCTTGAATCAGCAGTTCGTCATGGGCTTCGTTATCCAAAATGAGCCCTTCGCGGCTTTTTAAGTGGGTATAATCCAAATTTTTAGAGCCGCACATTCCGCGTTCTTCCGTTAAAGTAAACAGCACTTCCACCGGCGGATACGGCTTTTCCTGCTCTTTTAAGGTGGCCAGTAATTCCAAAATAATGGCTACCCCGGCTTTATCGTCGCCGCCTAAAACGGTGGTGCCGTCACTGGTGATACGCTCTTTTTGCACGACGGGTTTAACGCCTTTGCCCGGAGTGACGGTATCCAAATGTGCGGCCAACAAAATAGGCTTGCTCGGGGCCGTGCCCGCAAAAAAGGCCATCACGTTGCCTTGGGCGTTGGTTTCATATTTTTCCCCGGCGTTATCCACATACACGCGGGCGCCCAAATCCTGCAATTTGCGCACCACTAATTCCTGCATGGGGCGTTCAAAATAAGATTCACTGTCCGTGCGGACCAGTTCCAAAAAAGTATTTAATAAGCGTTGTTCATTCATATTTTTTGCTCCTATATCAGACGGCAAACGCGCTTTTATGTTCCTTAAACGGAAGTTTGGCGCACGCGCACCAATGCCCCGGGCAAGCCTCGGCCAAAGTTTGCGTACAGCGGCATTGGGCCCCGGCATATTGGCACCGCGCGGCAAACGGACACGGGTGGTTTTCCATCCCTTTTTTTACGCTGAGCGATACCGGCTCCCGCTTTTTTTGGTGGGCGGGGTTGGGCACCGGCACGGCGGAAAGCAAAGCCTCCGTATACGGGTGTTGCGGGTTGGAAAACAGCTCCTCGCTGGGGGCATATTCCAAAATTTGGCCTTTATACATCACGGCAATTTCGTCACACAAAAAGCGGGCCACGGCAAAATCGTGCGATACAAACAACATAGATAAATGCCGTTTTTCTTTAATTTCTTTTAATAAATTCAAAATTTGCGCCTGAACCGACACATCCAACGCGCTGACGGGCTCGTCGGCAATTAAAATTTTAGGGTCTAACGCCAACGCCCGCGCAATAGCAATACGCTGGCGTTGCCCGCCGGAAAATTCATGCGGATAGCGGTTCAAATGCTCCGGCGAAAGCCCCACGGAGCGGATTAAATCTTCCAGCACTTTTTGGCGTTCTTCGCGCGGTTTATGCAAACCGTGTATATCTAGCGGCTCGCTGATTAACTGCCGCACGCTCATGCGCGGGTCCAAACTGGAGTACGGGTCCTGAAACACCACCTGCACAAAACGGCGCAATTTTTTGAACCCGGCTTTAGATAACGTGCTTACATCTTTGCCGTCCACAATTACGCGGCCGGAGGTGGCTTTTTCCAACCCCAGTACAATTTTGGTAAGCGTGGTTTTCCCACAGCCCGATTCCCCCACCAGGCCCAACACTTTATTTTCTTTCAGGGTAAGCGTAATCCCGCGCAAAACAGGGGTAGTGTCCTGCTTACCGAAGGATAAAAACCGCTTGCGCGTATACGTTTTATATAAATGGGTAATTTCTACCGGGTTCATAGGGGTTCCTTTACGTTCCAACAGGCCACGGCGCGCGGGCCGAACTCTTTTAGCGGCGGGCGGGCTTCAAAACATTTTTTAACCGCTTTGGGGCAACGCGGGGCAAACGGACAGCCGGCCACCTCGCGCCCGGGCACCGGCGGATAACCCGGTATAGCGGGCAACACGTCCGCCTTTTTATGCACGGACACCAGGGAATTTAACAACCCCTGCGTGTACGGGTGGAGCGGGCGCGCGAACAAATCTTCCACCGGGGCGCGCTCCATACAAAGCCCGCCGTAAAGCACTAATACGTCGTCGGCCACGTCCGCCACCAGTGCTAAATTATGGGTAATAAACACGGCGGAAAGCCCGGTTTGGCTTTGCAATTTTTTAATCAGGCGTAAAATTTGGGCTTGGATAGTCACATCCAGTGCGGTGGTGGGCTCGTCGGCAATCAGCACGTCGGGCCGCAACGCAAGCGCCATGGCAATCATTACGCGCTGGCACATACCGCCGGAAAATTGGAACGGATACGCATAATAGCGTTTGGCCGCATCCGCAATACCCACTTTTTTTAACAGCCGCACCGCCGCGGCGTGCGCGCGGAGCTTGGACATTTTGGTATGGGCTAAAATAGTTTCGGTTAATTGGTGCCCCACGGTAAAAACAGGGTTTAGGCTGGTCATGGGGTCTTGGAAAATCATAGAAATACGGCTTCCGCGCAGTTTGCGTAATTCGGCCGGAGGCAAATTGACCACATCTTTCCCCCGGAACCAAATATGCCCTTGGGTAATGCGGGCCGTAGGCGGCAACAGGCGTAGTAGAGAAAGCGCATGCACCGTTTTACCGCTGCCCGATTCCCCCACCACCGCCAACACTTTCCCTTTGGGGAGCGTATAGGACAACCCTTTTAATACTTCAACGGGGCCGTCCTCGGTAGTAAAAGAAACGTGCAAATCCTGCACGTCCAAAACGGGCATAGTATCACTCATACTATTATTATAGCAATTTAGCCACACCGTCAAACTAAATTAAAAAGCCCCGCCGCGCGGGAAAGCGGGCAGGGCGCTTGAAAAGCTACGCGGCTATAAAGCGGCAGGTTCCGGGCAGGCTTGCCGGCGTCCGTCCGTACAGCAATACTCACTGGGGGTTTCCGTACCGCAAAAATCGGTGCAGAGTTCTTCCCCGGCGGAATTTAAGCCGTGGCAGGTTAAATCCTTGGCCTGGTAGTATTGTTTCAGTTCATAGTCATACTGCAAAGTGCCGCTAGAGGTATAACGCCGCGCCGACACGTTGCCTTGGGTAAAAGCGGTTTCCGGCTCTAACACAATGGCAAAGCCGTTGCAATGTTCCCCAGTGACTACGTCCCCTTTGGTATAATACACACTGCCCCGCGCGCCTTGTGGGGCTACCGATAGCCCACGGTAATCCTGCGCGTAGCGGTTAAATTGCATAAATTTATGCCGCTGGGTATCGGCCACCGTGCCCAACAGGTTTTGCGCTTCCGCCATGCGGGAACGCTCCACCGCCTTAAAATATTGCGGCAGGGCCATAGCCGCCAACACACCGATAATAAGCACTACTACCAATAATTCAATTAAAGTAAAACCTTTTTTCATAAAACCTCCTACAATTTATTCAGTGTACAAAATCCGTTTTTGAACCGTCAACACGCAAAGAACGCATATTTGCTAAACTATATATATGGGAAAACGGACCCTTTTATTATTAACAGTTTTAATTTTTTGTGCGGCCGGGTGCGCCAAACGGACGGCGGTGACCCTGCCGGACGGTTTTACCGTTCACGCGCGCGTGGCCGATACGCCCCAAAAAATAGAAAAGGGCCTGATGTTTGTAAAAAAACTAGCCCCGGCAGACGGCATGCTGTTTTTTATGGAACAAGACGAAATGCAGGCGTTCTGGATGAAAAACACCTTAATAGATTTGGACATTATTTTTATTGCGCCGGATAAAACCGTCCGCCAAGTGCATGAGCAAGTGCCCCATTCCTACACCTACACGCCGGAAAGTGATGTTGCCGTTGTGTACGGGCAGGGCCAATATGTGTTGGAACTGCCGTCGGGCGCCAGTGCTAAACACGGCATAAAAACAGGCAGTAAATTACATTTTTCCACGGATACCAAATGAAAAAACTGATTTTGTGCGCCTCCTTATTATTCGTTGCGTTCCCCGCGTTTTGCACGGCGGCGGACGATTACTCCGTTTTGGAAAAACGCGCGCAGGATTATTTAACCGCGCTGATTAACATTGACACTTCCGAGCCGGAGCCGAACGAAACCGAGGCCGCGCGGTTTATTTACAAACAGCTCAATAAATACGGCATTGATTGGGATATTTTAATCCCGCGGCCGGGGCGCGCCAACATTTTGGCCCGCTTAAAAGGCAGCGATTCCGCCCAAAAACCGCTTTTGTTAATTTCCCATTTAGATACCGCCTCCGCCGCCGAAAACTGGACCTATCCACCCTATAAAGCCACGTTGGAAAACGGCAACATTTATGGCCTGGGCTCCACAGATGCCAAAAACTACACCGCGGTTTATTTAGCCTTGTTTACTTGGATTAAAGAGCATAAAATCCCCTTAAAAAGAGATGTCATTTTCCTGGCCACCTCCGGCGAAGAAGTAGGCAGCACCACCGGGCTAAAATGGCTAGCGGACGAACACTGGGGCGAAATCAACCCCGCTTTTGCCTTAAACGAGGGCGGCGGAATTATCCGCGATAAAGACGGCATTTCCATTGTGTTTGCGGAAGCCTCTACCAAAATGTATATGGATATAAAAATAACGGCTTACGGCACGGCGGGCCATTCGTCCATGCCGTCGGACGATAACGCGGTGTACCGCCTGTCCCAAGCGCTGTCTAAAATTTCCCAATACAACGCCCCGGCGCGGATGACCCCCACCACATACAAATTTTTCAAAGCTATTGCCCCCTTGCAAGACGAAGACGCCCAAACCACCATGCACTTTTTACTGGGTGCGGACGAAAAAAACCGCGCCATGGCGGCGGAAATTGTGGCATTGGACCCGTTTTTCCGCACGCAATTAAAAAACACCATTACCCCCACCGTGCTGACGGGCGGCAAGGATAGCGGCGCCACCAGTAGCGAAGCCTCCGCCCTGTTAAACGCGCGTTTACTGCCGGGAACGGACCCGGACACTTTTTTGGAAGAATTAAAAAAACTGTTTGAAGGAGATGAGGAGATTAGTTTAGAAGTAGTAGAACAGCCGGAATTGCCGTTCCCCGCCCCGATGGACGGGTCCGACCCGCTGTTTGCCTCTATTGAAAAAGCGGGCGACCGTTTGGTGCCCCATTCCATCACCGTACCGGGCATGAGCCCCGCCTCCGGCGATAGTGAATTTCTGCGCCGCAAAGGCGTTATTACCTACGGGTTAGGCCCCAATATGGACCCCACCCAAGAAAACCGCACCCACGGGGCGGACGAATTTATCAGCGTGAAAGATTTATCCGACCAATTAAAATTTGTGGCCAGTGTGGTGTATGATTTTGCCGCCGGGCAGGAATTTCCCCTTCCAGCAGTAAACGAAAAATAGCATTATGAACCACCAACAAACCTTAAAAGAGTTGCACCAATTTGCACAGGCCGAACGGACCGAATACCACATTTACCATTATTTGGCCCGCCGGGAAAAAGACCCCCACAACCGCCGCACGCTGGAACAACTGGCCGAAGAAGAAGCCACCCACTATAAGCTGATTCTAAAAGAAAGCGGCGTAAGTGCGGAGCCCAACAAAACCAAAATTTTTATTTATACGCTTTTGGCGCGGGTATTGGGGCTGACGTTTGCCATTAAACTGATGGAAAACGGCGAACACGGCGCGGTAAAAAATTATTCCCAATTTACCGAATACCCCGCCATACGGGATTTAGCCCGCGACGAAGACGCCCACGAACAAAAATTAATTGCGTTAATTAACGAAGAACGCCTGGCCTATATGGGCAGTGTGGTGTTGGGGCTCTCGGACGCGCTGGTGGAATTTACCGGGGCATTAGCCGGGTTTACTTTTGCATTGAGAGATACCAAACTGATTGCGCTGACCGGGGCCATTACAGGTATTGCGGCGGCGCTTTCTATGGCCTCTTCGGAATATTTATCTTCCAAATCCGAGGACGAAGGAAAACACCCGCTGAAAGCCGCCCTGTATACCGGGGTGGCGTATGTGTTTACGGTGGCCGCGCTCGTCAGCCCGTTTGCCCTGCTTTCCAATGTGTTTGTGGCGTTGGGGGTGATGTTGGCGGCGGCGCTGTTATTAATTGCGGCGTTCTCGTTCTATTATGCGGTGGCCCGCGGGGAAAATTTCCGCCGCCGCTTTACGGAAATGGCCTGCTTGAGTTTTGGCGTGGCGGGCGTGAGCTTTTTTATCGGCTACCTGCTCAAAACGCTTACCGGCATTGAAGCCTAAAAACAAATTCTGCTGGAACTAAAACATAAACTCTGCTGAAACCTAAAAACACCCCGCCGGGTATAAAACCGGGCGGGGTGTTAAACTTACTCAAGCATTTAGCTGATTAGTTGTCGTCGGGTTCGCCGCAAGCGGACTGCCTTAACGAGTCAAGCCTTTTTTAATTTTTCCCCGTACAAACACAAAACGGCGGGCATTTTGCGCAAGCAAACACAGGTTTATTTTTGCCGGGCAACAACGGCACCAAAAAATAAAAACTGGCGTTCTTTTACCGGTACGCAAAGTGGTATAATATATAGGCAAGGCGGTTTACCCCTCAAATTTTTCCGCCCGGAGCATGTATGATTAGACAAGGCAAATTTTACTTTACGTCGGAATCCGTTTCCAAGGGTCACCCGGATAAAGTATGCGACCAAATTTCCGACGCGGTTTTGGATGCTATTTTAGCTAAAGACAAAACCGCCCGCGTGGCGTGCGAAACCTACATTACCAGAGGTTTGGTAGTAGTAGGCGGAGAAATTACCACCCGTACTTGGGTGGACGTGGAACAAATCGCCCGCCAGGTAATTAAAGATATTGGCTACACGGAAGCAAAATTTGGTTTCAACGGCGATACTTGCGCCGTGGTAAACGTAATCGGCAAACAATCGCCGGACATCAGCCAAGGGGTAGATGTGGGCGGCGCGGGCGACCAAGGGTTAATGGTGGGCTACGCCGTGGACGAAACATTGGAATATATGCCGCTTTCTTTGGTGCTGGCCAACAACATTTTGAAAAATTTGGAAAAAGCCCGCAAAGAAAAAACCCTCCCTTATTTGGGGCCGGACGCCAAAAGCCAAGTGACCGTGGAATATGTGGACGGCAAACCTGTCCGCGTGGATACCATTGTGCTTTCCACCCAACACACGCCCGAAATTTTGGATAAAACCGGCACTAAAATTACCGAAAAATCCAAACGGGAAATTGAAACCGTGGCTATTTTGCCCATAGTAAAAAAATGGATTGATAAAAATACCAAAATTTATATCAACCCCACAGGTAAATTTGTTATCGGCGGGCCGCAGTCCGACACCGGCCTCACCGGCCGCAAAATTATTGTGGATACTTACGGCGGGCGTTGTCCGCACGGCGGCGGCGCTTTCTCCGGCAAGGACCCGACCAAAGTGGACCGCTCCGCCGCGTATATGGCCCGCTATATTGCCAAAAACATTGTAGCCGCCAAATTAGCCAGCGAATGTACCGTACAAATTGCTTATGCCATCGGGCGCGACGAGCCCGTCGGTTTTTATGTAGATACGGACGGCACCGGCAAAATTGCGGATGAAAAACTGGCCGAAATTGCCCGCAAAATTTTCCCGCTTACCCCGCGCGGAATTATTGAGCATTTCAAATTAAGAAACCCCATTTATCTGCAAACGGCCGCTTACGGCCACTTTGGCAGAAAGGGTTTCCCGTGGGAAGCTACCGATAAAGTAGCCGCCCTGCTAAAAGCCGTTAAATAATTTCAACCCCGGGTTTTTAACAGGCCCGGGGTTCTTTTAGGAGAAACTTTGTGATAAAATCCCGCGTTCAACAAGCCGTGGACCGCCGCGCCAAACACGGCTACAACTGCGCCCAGGCCGTTGCCTGCACTTATTGCGATTTACTGGGTATGGACGAACCCACCGCCCTGCGCGCCCTGGAAGCCTTTGCCGGAGGAATTGCCGCCAGCGGCTCCACCTGCGGGGCCGTCTGCGGGCTATTAGTATTAACGGGGCTCAAAAACAGCTCCGGCAACTTAACGGACCGTTCCTCCAAGGGCGCCACCGTGCAAGCGGGCGCTAAACTGCTCAAACAGTTTGAAAGTTGGAACGGCTCCTCCCTCTGCCGGGAATTAAAAGGCATTTCCACCGGGCGCGTACTGCGCTCCTGCTCCGGCTGTATTGCAGATTGCGCCCGCCTGGCGGAAGAATTTTTATTTGCGGGGCAGTTTGAGCCGTATTCCCCCCGCCACGATAAGGAGTAAGCTATGAATCTGAAAGTTTGTATGATTGTGACCGACGGTTTTGAAGAAATTGAAGCCGTAGGAACGTATGCCATTTTGCGCCGCGGCGGGCTGACGGTAGACGTGTACGCGCTGAACGGCGCGCAAGCCACCGGGCGCTTTGGGCTCACCTGCGCCCAATTAAAACCGTTTGATACGTTGGATGCCGCCCAATATGCCGCGCTTATTTTGCCCGGCGGGCCGCAATACAAAGCGTTGGAAGCCCACCCCGGCGTGCAAAAACTCATTCAAACCTTTATGCAGGCGGATAAATATGTGTGCGCTATCTGCGCGGGGCCGACCCTCTTGGGCCACGCTGGCTACTTAAAAGGCCGCAATTACACCTGCTTTACCGCCATGGACGAAGACTTCGGCGGGCACTATCAGCCGGATTACGCCGTGCAGGACGGGCGCATTATTACCGGCAAAAGTGCGGCGGCGGTAATAGAATTTGCCTTTTTGATTTTGCAAGCTGTGGCCGGGAAAGAAACGGCCGACAAAACCAAAAAAGAAATTTACTACCAACCGCGCTAAACCGCGCGCATTTTTACAACCCCGGGCTTTCTTTGGGTAAGTCCGGGGTTTTTTATGGGAACTCTCCGCAAAAAAATTTACGCCGCACCCGGCAAACTTTTATACAATAAAAGGATATTAAAATGAAACGAATAAAAAATATCCCTAGGGAGGGTTCTTTGAAATGCTAAAAATTGCTAAAGAGTTATTACCAACTTCCACATTCACTTGCGGGCCGAGCCAAGGGCACCCGCTCTTACGCCAAACGCCTGTCTGCCAAACGCTTTTTGAACGCAGCCACCGCGCCAAAGATGTTTCCACCGACGGCTTATATAAAGAGGCCACGGAAAATTTGAAAAATTTACTTTCCCTGCCGCCGGATTATACCGTTATTTTCTTTTTAGGCGGCGCCACCCCGGCGCTGGACGCGGTGATGTGGAATTTGGTGACGAACTCCGTTTCCGGCCTGGTGTTTGGGGCGTTTTCCAAATTATGGTGCCAAAAAATTGCAGACCGCTTGGGCGACAACGTCATAAAAGATTTTAAGGTAGCCAAAGAGGGCGAATTTTTCCCTTCTGAAAAACCCAACTACAACGCCAGTTTAGTCGTGCTTACGCCTAACGAAACTTCTACCGGGGTGCAAATTCCCAATGAATATTTGGAAAACGCCTGGAAAGCCCGCGGCGAAGATACCTTAATTGCGTGGGACTGCACCAGTTGCGCAGGCGGGCGGGAACTGCCCAAAGGCCAGTTTGATGTGATGCTTTTTTCCATGCAAAAATGTTTTGGCGTGGGCGGCGGGAGCAGTGTAATTATTTTAAGCCCCAAAGCCGTCAAACGCATTGACGAAGCTAAAAAATACCGCACCGTGCCTTACGCGCTGGATTTGGGCGAAGCCGTCAAAAAAGCACAAGAAAAATGCCAAACGGTCAACACCCCCTCCACCACCAATATCTGGATGTTCAACGAAGCCTGCAAATGGATGTTGGATAACGGCGGCCTAAAAGCCATGGACGCGCTTTGCCGCAAACACGCAAACGCCGTGCTGAATTTTGCCAAAAAATGCGGCTATTTGGCCCCGCTGATTAAGGACGAAAAATTCCGCTCCTACACCACTCTTACGCTGGAAGTGACCGACCCCGCCATTAAAGATGCGGATATTTCCGCCGCCTTAAAAGCCACCGGGGCCGCCAACCTGGCCGACGGAATAAAAAAATATTCTTCCGTAAAGCAAAATTCACTGCGTATCGGGTGCTTCCCGTTTGTGGATATTAACGGCACGGAACAATTTGAAAAACTTTTTAACTGCGTAGACCTGATTGTAAAAGATTTGCGCGCCCAAAAATAGGAGATTTTATGAACATTTTAATTGCCGATAAATTCCCCGCCCATTGGACGGAGGAACTAAAAAAACGCGGGCACGCCGTCATGCTCCGCCCGGAACTGGACGAAACCACCCTGCCCGCCGCCGTGGCGGATACGGAAGTTTTAATCGTGCGCAGTACCAAAGTGCCCGCGGCGGTAATAAATGCCGCCGCCCGGCTAAAACTTATCATCCGCGCCGGAGCCGGGTTTGATACCATAGACTTCAAACACGCCGCCCAAAAAGGGGTTGCCGTGTGCAACTGCCCCGGCACTAACTCTATTGCGGTGGCAGAACTGGCCCTGGGCCTTTTACTGGCGTTAGACCGCCGTTTATACCACAACACGCGGGACTTAAACGCCGGCGTGTGGAACAAAAAAGAATACAGCAAAGCGCGGGGCCTTTACGGCCGCACGCTGGGGATTATCGGCCTGGGGCACATTGGGCAAGAGGTAGCCAAACGCGCGCAAGCCTTTGGGATGCGCCTGGTGGCGTTTGACCCCTATGCCACGGCGAACACCTTCGCCCGCCTGAACATTACGCCCATGGCGGATATTTACACGTTAGCCGCCGCCAGTGACGCAGTCACCGTCCACTTGCCGGACACGCCGCAAACGCACGGGCTGTTCAACCAAAAATTCTTTGCCGCCTTAAAAGACGGCGCTACTTTCATCAATACGGCGCGCGGCGGCCTGGTAAACACGCCGGATTTAATTGCCGCCGCCAAGGCCAAACACTTGCGCGTGGGGTTAGATGTGTACGAAAACGAACCCAAAGCCACCGACAACACGTTTGACTTTGCCCCGTTTGCGGATTTGGACTGTTTTTACGGCACCCACCACATTGGCGCGTCCACCGACCAAGCGCAAGATGCCGTGGCAGAATGTGCCGTAAACATTGTGGACACCTTCGCCCAAACAGGAAACTTTTTACACAAGGTAAACTAATATGGCAACCGTAAAACCGTTTAAGGGCCTGCGCCCTACTAAAGATTTTGAACGTATCGCCTGCCCGCCATACGACGTGATTAGCTCGCAAGAGGCGCGGGAAATGGCGCAAGGAAACCCGGAGTCTTTCCTGCATATAGACAAGCCGGAAATTGACCTGCCCGAAGGCACGGACCCGTATTCCCCCGCCGTATACGCCAAAGCGCGGGAAAATTTCCTCCGCTTTCAGCAGGAGGGCTTGCTCACGCAAGACGCCACCCCCCACTATTATTTGTACGCCCAAACCATGGCCGGGCGCACGCAATACGGGCTGGTGGCGGCGGTGTCCACCCTGGAATACGACAAAGGCATTATCCGCAAGCACGAACTGACCCGCAAGGATAAAGAGTTAGACCGCAGTAAACACGTTCAGGCGCTGCACGCCACCACCGGGCCGGTGTTTTTAACCTACCCGGACGACCCGGATATTGACCGCACCGTAGCCGGAGTGATTAGTGATTTCCCCGTCTGCTCTTTTATGGCGGATGACGGCATACGCCACACTTTTTGGGTGATTAGCGACCCGGACGATATGGCTAAAATAGAGGAGGCTTTCAAAAAAATCCCGGTTTTGTATATTGCCGACGGACACCACCGCTCCGCCGCCGCGGGGAATGTGGCCGCTATGCTACGCAAAAAATATCCCGCGCAAGGGGAGGAGGCTTCTTTCAATTACTTTTTGGCGGTAATTTTCCCGGCCAGCCAGTTGTTTATTATGGACTACAACCGTTTGGTAAAAGACTTAAACGGCCGCACGCCGGAAGAATTTATCCAAGCGCTTAAAAAGGATTTTTACGTTCAGGCTACCGGGCTCGCCAAACCCACGCGCCGCCACAGCTTTGGAATGTACTTCGGCGGCCAGTGGTATACGCTAACCGCTAAAAAAGAATCGTTTAACGAGGAAGACCCCGTCAGCCGGCTGGATGTAAGTATTCTGCAAAGAAACGTTCTCCAACCGCTACTGAACATTGGGGACCCGCGCACCGATAAACGCATAGACTTTGTGGGCGGTATCCGCGGGGTGGCGGAGCTGGAACGCCGCGTAAACAACGGGGAATTTAAGGTGGCGTTTTCCATGTACCCCACGTCCATAGAAGAATTAATCAAAGTGGCGGATGCCCAGTTGATTATGCCCCCTAAATCCACCTGGTTTGAACCGAAACTGCGCAGTGGGCTGGTGGTGTATAAATATAACGAAAAGGACTTCCAATAGAGGTTTTAATACCTGTTGTTTTAACACGAAGGGCCGGAATAGTAAAATATTCCGGCCCTTTTTGTATATCGGAAAAACGGTCTTAAAAACGGAAAGAGATAGAGCCTTCCGCCCCCAAACCGTAATGGGCATAGTTAGCGGCTAAACTTAAATCCAAATAAGACGGCAATTTGAAATTCAGCCCGGCCGTTGCGCGCGCGGTGGCGGCGTATTCACTGGTGCCCTCCAAGGCGCTATCCAACGCGGCCCGGTTGATGTGCAACGTGGTGTAATCCACCCCGCCGCCCACATAAGGAACCACATAGCATAGTGCCAGCGCGCGGGATTTTTCCGCCACGCATTACAATGCCAGCTTGGTGTTGTCCATGAAGTTCAAATATTTTGTGCCGTATATCGGCGGCGGGGTGGATTATACTACCTTGCACATCAACCAGGCCTTGAACGCGCCGCTGCTGGCGGGCACCCATGAGTATGCCGCCACCGCCCGCGCTACGGCCGGGTTTTACTTTAAGTTGCCCGCGTATTTGGACCTGAGCTTGGCCGCCAATTATGCCTATTACGGCTTGGGGGCGGAAGCCTCCTTGTCCTTGCGGTTTTAGTTTTAACCAAAAAATATTTTTTTATAAATTAATACAAGATCAAGATACTAATGAATATGCCTCAGTTTTAGTAACTGATTATCCATCTAAAGCAATTGGTAGTTTTCTATTTGATTTTGTAAGTCAAGATTTTTCATGTAGGAAAACTTTTTGTG
>OQVO01000175.1_pt1 | contig 21374 bp, 18 predicted proteins | sample 1691511 | NCBI WGS metagenome assembly OQVO01 (sample SAMN03418254, study PRJEB22391) | human gut metagenome | biome: human-gut; feature: organic feature; material: feces | host: Homo sapiens | place: Tanzania | collected 2013-01 | reverse complement strand
CGGCTCTATTTTGACATTCTTACAGTGTTGATTACCGTTAGCGTCGCAGCAACGGAGCCGTGTTTTTGTGCGTGGCTTCGGCTGCGCACTTTTTATTTATGCACTTTTTTACTTAGGGAGGAAATTAAAATGAGTTTTTCGGAAAATTTTAAGACTGCAAGGAAAAGAATGGGTTTAACTCAGCAACAGCTCGGAGATATTCTTGGTATTGACAGATCGGCGATAGCGCATTATGAAAACGGCTCATCATTTCCTATCGGAAGAAATATTCAGAAAATATGTGATGTGCTTGGTGTGCCGATTGAAGAGCTTTTTAAGTAGATTGTGAAGCACAGTGTGACAGCATATTTTTTATTATTAAATAAATTTTCACGGCACGATGATTACATCGTGCCGTGTCTTTTGCGGATCACATTACCGCATATTCTGCTATGCGCTTGACGGATTCGCCGTCACAGGCGCCCATAAATTTTTCTCTGAAAGACGGAATGCGATCCGATCGGAAATCGCCGTTTCTGACCGCCTGAATAATCTCATCGTTATTGACAACTATTTTGCCGGGGACGAAGCTCTTGTAGTCGAAATAAAAGCTCCTGTCGTGCTCGTACTGCTCAAGGTCAAAGGCATAGAAAAGCATAGGCTTGTTCAGCAAAGAATACTCGAAAATCAGCGACGAGTAGTCGGCAATAAGAATATCTGCGGCGCAGAGTGCTGTTTCAATTTTCAGACTCTTTGATCCGTCAAAAACAAAGTCTCCGTACTTTTCCTTTTCTTCGTCGGTCAAGCCGAATTTCTTCGCAGTGAACGGATGCAGCTTGAGGATAAGCGCATAATCGTCGCCGAGAGAATCTTTGAGCTTTTCGTAATCAAGCGGATTTTCATTATATGCCTGCTCGGGCGAATTGCCGCGGAAGGTCGGCGCATAGAGGATGATTTTTCGACCGCCGATCTCGGGGAATTTTTTCAGCAATTCCGCACGCTGAGCCGCCACGAAATCCTTATCGAAATAAACGTCGGTTCTCGGTGTTCCGAAAGCCTTAACCTTACGCTCGGAGCATCGGAAAGCCTCGGCGTAGCAGGGGATGACCGCCTCGGACGAGACGAAAACGTCGGTGTAGGTGTTGTGCATCGGGAAGCGTAGCATATCCTCTCTTTTTCCGCCCCAGGGGAGGTCGAGGGTAGAATATCCCCATTTTTTGAATGCGCCGCAGGCGTGCCAAAGCTGAATAACCTTTGTGCCCTTTTTCGGCTGATGAGCGTAGACGGGATCAAAATTATCCGTAATAAAAACGCATTTGCACTGAGCATAAAGCCGCTGAAATTTAAAATCGAAAAGTATACGCTTTATCGGATTCTGCGGTGACTGCATAATGCGGCAGTCAAAGCCACGGCCTTTCAGAAAATTATATATTCCGATCATATTGTCCGGCATTTCCGTGTAATTTTTGCTAAAAGCAAAAAGCACGAGATTTTCATTGATTGGCTTGCTTTTATATATGTTAAATGCGAGCGGCCACAGCCAAAAGAAGAGAATTCTTCTTCTGAGCAGGGTCAGCTTTTTTTTAAAATTTTTCATATAATCCTCCGTATAAGACAAAGAGACTGTCCGAGGGACAGTCTCTGAATCATCATCTTACCATTAAACGGCACGTGTAACCTTACCTGAACGCAAGCAACGTGTGCAAGCATATACCTTGCGGGGAGAACCGTTAACGATTGCCTTAACACGCTTAACGTTCGGCTTCCATGTTCTGTTTGAACGTCTGTGTGAGTGGGAAACCTTGATACCGAAAGCAACATCTTTACCGCAGAATTCGCATTTTGCCATTTGTCGGCACCTCCTTTAACTACGAATACTAAACAACATTTCATATACTAACAGATTTAAGCGAAAAAATCAAGACTTTTTTGAAATAATTTTTTATGGCAAGTTGAAAAATCGCAAAATCCGCACTTATATTATGAATTTTTTCATCAGATCGGGACCAAAATCAATATAATTGCCCGTTGCTTTTGCCGATTCCTCGTTGATCGACTCAACTCCGCTGTCCCTTTCCGCCGATTTATGATAAATCATATACGGAACGGGATCGCTTGCGTGAGTTTTTGTAACAATCGGAGTCGGGTGGTCGGGAAGAATCATAATCTTGTAGTCTTCACCGATCTCCTCAAGACCCTTGATGATAATCGGAAGAACACGGGAATCAATCATTTCAATCGACTTGACCTTGTTCTCGGGCTCACCTCTGTGTCCGCACTCGTCGGGAGCCTCAAAGTGAACGTAGGCAAAATCAACGCCGTTTTTAAGTTCTTCGACTGCGGCATTTGCCTTGCCCTCAAAGTTTGTGTCAATGTAGCCCGTTGCGCCCTCGACCTTGGGAGTGTTCATACCTGCCGAAATGCCGATACCCTTGAGAAGATCAACGGCGGAAATAACCGTGCCTTTTTTATGATAGAGATCCTCGAACTTCGGAAGAATGGGCTTTTTACCCTCGCCCCAAAGCCAAATCGAATTTGCCGGACGCTTGCCCTCGGCAATTCTCTTTTTGTTTACGGGATGATCCTTGAGCAAATCGTAGCTTTCTTTCATCATTGCAACAAGCGGCTTCGCATTTTCCGACGTTGAAAGGTACGGACCTACAACTCTGTCGGAAATATCATGCGGCGGAGTCATGTTGCCGAGATCGACCGTGCCTCCGTGATGAATAAGGCAGTGACGGTAGCTTACGCCGTGGTAAAAATCAAATTCACCGCCGCCGAAATGCTCCTGAACCGTCTTGATAATCTCGGCTGCCTCGGCACTTGATATATCGCCTGCCGAGTAGTCGATCATCGTCTTGTCCTCGTAGTTCGGCTCGTCGGAAAGCGTTACGACATTGCATCTGAGCGCAATATCGTCATCTGCCATTTTAACGCCGATGCTGACAGCCTCAAGGGGAGAACGTCCCGTGTAATATTTTTTCGGATCATATCCCATAACGCTGAGGTTTGCAACATCGCTGCCGGGCTTCAGCCCCTCGGCAACAGTCCTTACAAGTCCGACCTCGCCGCGCTGAGCGAGACGGTCAAAGTTCGGCTTGTTTGCAACCATCATCGGCGTTTTTCCGCCGAGAGCGGGAACGGGATAATCCGCCATTCCGTCATATAATACAACAACATATTTCATGCATAGCACCTGCCTTGTGAGTATATTTTGCTAATTAAACAAGCATTCCCATCGAGGGGAAGCCTTGACAAATCGTTTCTCTGAAAACGCCTGCCTGTTTTTATTCTTCAACAACCTTGCAAACATCGACCCAGCCGCTGAAGCCCTGAGCATATTTTTCAAGCTCGTCGGGTGTCAACTCGACTGCGCTGTTCGAACTGCCGACAGCAGGGAAAACAGTATTGAATCTTTTCAACGACTCATCAAGATACGTCTTGACGTCGTCGTTTATGCCGAACGGACACACGCCGCCGACTTTGTGACCGATCATACTCTCCACCTCATCGGGTGTGAGCATTTTAGCCTTTGTCGAGAAAGTTGCCTTATACTTTTTATTATCTACCTTGGCGTCACCTGCGGCAATAACAAGTATCGCTTCATCGCCGACCTTGAACGAGAGACTTTTTGCGATTCGCTGACCCTTAACGCCGAGCGCCTGAGCCGCAAGCTCGACCGTTGCGCTTGACACGTCAAACTCTCTCACTCTGTCCTCAATGCCGAAACGGCTGAGGTACGCCTTGCCTTTTTCTATGGACATAATCAGAATATCTCCTTGGACTCAATCTGCTTTGCAGCCATTTCAACGAACTCATCAACGCCCATTGCGCCGATATCGCCCTCGCCGCGCTTACGAACCGAAACGCACTTGCCCTCGATATCCTTGTCGCCCATGAGGAGCATATAAGGAATCTTCTGAAGCTGAGCTTCACGAATTTTATAACCTGTCTTTTCGCTTCTTGTATCAACCTCACAGCGAATGCCCTTGGCTTCGAGCTTCTTTGCAATCTCAAAAGCATAGTCGTGATGACGGTCCGCAATCGGGAGGAGCTTGACCTGAACGGGAGCAAGCCAAATCGGGAATGCACCTGCGAAATGCTCGGTGATAACGCCGATGAAACGCTCGATTGAACCGAATACAACACGGTGGATCATAACAGGGGTATGCTTCTCTCCGTCTGAGCCTGTATATTCAAGGTTGAATCTGTCCGGAAGCTGGTAGTCAAGCTGAATTGTACCGCACTGCCATGTTCTTCCGAGGCTGTCCTTGATGTGGAAGTCAAGCTTCGGGCCGTAGAAAGCGCCGTCGCCCTCGTTGATTATATAAGTCTTGCCGACGCTTGTAATTGCGTCTGCGAGTGCCTTCGTTGCAATCTCCCAGTCCTCTTCCGAGCCGATATGATCCTCGGGCATTGTTGAAAGCTCGATTTCATACGGGAGTCCGAACAGGGTGTAAACCTCATCAAAGAGCTGTGCGATCCTTACAACCTCGTCACGGATCTGCTCGGGAGCAAGGAGAATATGAGCGTCGTCCTGAGTGAAGCAGCGAACACGGAAAAGTCCGTGAAGTGCGCCCGAAAGCTCGTTTCTGTGAACCTTGCCAAGCTCGCCGTAGCGGAGCGGCATTTCCTTATATGAATGAGGCTCAAGCTCATAAACAAGGATACTGCCGGGGCAGTTCATCGGCTTGATTGCGAAATCTTCGCCGTCAATAACCGTTGTGTACATATCGTCATGGTAGTGATCCCAGTGACCCGAGGTCTCCCAAAGCGAACGGCGCATGATCTGCGGAGTTGAAATCTCATAGTAGCCCCACTTCTTATGAACGTCACGCCAGTAATTGATAAGAGTGTTGCGAAGAACCATGCCCTTCGGGAGGAAGAACGGCATTCCCGGAGCTTCGTCTCTGAGAGCGAAAAGTCCAAGCTCTCTGCCGAGCTTTCTGTGGTCACGCTTCTTTGCTTCTTCAATAGCCTCAAGGTAAGTATCAAGGTCAGCCTGCTTTGTGAAAGCGGTTGCATAAATACGCTGGAGCATCTTGTTTTTCTCGCTTCCGCGCCAGTAAGCACCCGTTGCCGAAGTCAGCTTGAACGCCTTGATTCTGCCCGTATCGGGAATATGCGGACCTGCGCAAAGCTCCGTAAACTCGCCCTGCTTATAGAAACTGATGTTCTCGCCCTTGTCGGCGTGCTCCTTAACAAGCTCAACCTTGTAGATTTCGCCCTTATCCTCATAATATTTGATAGCCTCGTCCGGAGTCATCTCAAATCTTTCAAGCGGAAGCTTCTCCTTGACGATTTTCTTCATCTCGGCTTCAATCTTTTCAAGATCCTCGGGGAGAAACGGCTTTTCAACGTCAAAGTCATAGTAGAAGCCGTTTGCGATTGACGGACCGATAGCGAGCTTTGCCTCGGGGTAAAGTCTCTTAACTGCCTGAGCAAGAATATGAGATGCGGTGTGGCGGAAAGTTCTCTTTGCCTCATCATCATCCTCAAAGGTGAGGAACTCAAGCTCGCAGTCACCCGTGATCGGGGTTCTGAGATCCTGATACTCGCCGTTGATCTTGCAGATACAAACAGCCTTGTAAAGACCCATGCCTATGCTCTTAGCGATTTCCATAGCGGTTGTGCCGTTTTCATACTCCTTAACGACGCCGCCTTTCAATGTTACGTTTGCCATTTTATAATCATTCCTTTCATGTTTTAGGGTTTATGATACATTATAAAATTTATTCTTTTCTGGCCTTGGGTCGATGTGGTCATCGACCCCTACGAAATGTGCTTTTATCGAACTTCGTCGTAGGGTGCGATGCCCACATCGCACCAAAAAAGTCTAAAAAAATGTTTTCATCACAGCTTCCCCTCAAGGGAAAGGCTGACAAAATGTCAGCTGAAACTGATTCTTGGCTCCCTTTTAGGGGAGCTGTCGCGGCTTGTCCGTGACTGAGGGGTTTTGCAAAGAGTTTGCTGAAATTTGTTTTAAGCGTGGGCTCCTCCTCTGGGTAGCGCAGTGTCGGTGCGGTAGTGATAATGGGCTCCTCCTCTGGGGGAGCTGGCGGCGAAGCCGACTGAGGGAGTGATATCTCATCAAACTTTAATCTTTATTCCCCGACTTCAACGCAAATCACCGAAATCATCTAATGGAAAGCTGAAAAGTTCTTATAAAAACAAAAAAGCTCCATCCCAAAAACAGGGATGAAGCATAGCTCCACGGTTCCACCCGTATTGCAGTCAATGACTGCCACTCGAATGCCTTAACGCGGCGAACGGCGAACCTTATTTCGGAACGCACTCCGCAGTGGTAGCCGGTTCGGAATACTGCCGTGATTTCAGCATACACACGGCTCTCTGAAAATATCCGCTTGAAACAGCCTTCTGCATCAACGTTTTTAATATTGTCTACATTTTATAACGTTTTATTTTTATTGTCAAGGGGAAAATAACGGAAAATCGTACTAATTTTTTGTCTGCTTCACCGAGGAGAGATAAACGCCCGAATTTTTAAAAAGCTCGGCGTCATTTTTGTCGACCGATCCGTCGTGGTTGCCGTCTGCGGCGGTATATGCGGCGTTGCCGATCTGTTCATGAGTCAGCATTCCGGAAGCCATGGCCTCTGCGATCACCGAATCCTGTCCGTCGCAAACTCCGTCGCCGTTGATATCTCCGAAAATTACAATTCGGTATTCGTCCTCACTGCCGTCGGGATACGCAACCTTTATTATTGAATCTGTGCCCGCAAATCCGGAACTCGGTTCAAGAGTAACCGTTGCATAGTCGCTTGAAAAGTAATCGGGGAATTTTTCGGACGTGAGCTTTTGCTCAAATCCGTAGACGAGCCGACCGTCGGCTATACAGCTTTTTGCGAAGTGTTCAATCACAGCGGTTTCCGTTTGACCGCAGAGAGAACAGGTGCGTACTTTCCTGCCGTCGGATGAAGCGGTCGGCTTTTCTGTCAGCACCCAGTCGCTCCATTTGTGATCACTCGGATTGTCACAACCTACCAAAGAGGTATATGCCTTGATCCTGCCGACAAAGTTGCCGAGCTTGTTCCAATTTTCGCCGCTGCCGACATATGAAAGATCCTTGCCTGCACGGTAGGCGGTTACTATCTTTGCGTTACCCGCACTGTTTGAAACTCTCACGATCACCGAAAACCATTCGTTCGGATCAACCTCGACGGGATCTTTCAGATCAACGGTGACATATCCGCCGTGTTCGAATGTTTTTGCTGTTGTACCTGCGGATTGACCTCCCGAAACAGGGACATTGCCCTGTCCGTTAAACGGATAATCGAGATTTTTCATTATCTCAACCTCAACGGTCACGTTTTCGCCCTGAACACCGACATTCACCGCCTTTATTAATTCGGCTTTTCCGTTCGTTCCGCCTTTTTGTGCCTGAAAAACATTCGCAATGACCTTGTCTTTTCTCAGCGAAAAATCGTCAAGACTGCCGTCATAGAAATAGTTATAATCATATTTATCCTTTGCGGCATAGGTAAAGGCATACATACTTGAGCTTGTGTTGTCGTACGAAAGCCAGAAATATTCGCAGGATTTGTAGCTGTTCTTCACGAGCCAGCCTCCGTCTCGCTCGGCGGATCCCGGAATAAATTTTGATGCAGGAATATTATCGTCCCATCCGATAATTGTACAGGCGTGGGGCGAGCTTCCGGAGCCTGACTCGTTTTTGGGGTTATAATAAGTGCATTCCCTGAGATTGTTATATTGAAAAGTGACGGCGCCGTACTCGGCAATAGCTTTCTTGACCATCCTAATTCCCTCGTCGGGATTTGATTTGTTTTCAGGAATGTAGAAAGCATTCTCAAACCTGTATGACGGATTGGCAAACGGGTCGATATTAGCCTGATCCCCGGCAACGGGACCCCACCACATTGAAAAGAGCTTTGCCACATTCAGCGGATTACCCGTCGCCTTTGTGTAGTCGCCGGATTTCCAGTCCCCGTCCGTATTGGAGAGGGGATCGGACTCACGTCGGAACGACCTGTATGCGGCGGCAACGGGATTGAGCGAAAGGCTGCTTGCGTCGGCACCGCCGATGTTTTGCCGCAGTATGCTTGCCTCGGATGCGGCGATTGATGAATAAGCCCAGCAGAGATTGCTATCGCCCTGATCCTTGACGGGTGTAATAATACCGTAGTCCCTACCGTCATATTTCGACATTTTTACGATTTCATCCGCCGACGGGACAGCCGTCTTTGCCGATGCGGTTATCGGTACGGCGGAAAGATAGATAAAAAGAACAGCCAAAAGTAGAGCCGATACTTTTTTTATCATATGTATCACCTTGCTTTCATCAGTATTATAAACGAATTGTCAAAAATAATCAACTCAAATGTAAACGTTTACTTGACATTGTAAGTTTAAATTGATATAATACAGTCAATTTATAATGGGAAAGATTCGGATTCTAAATAAAGGGTTGATATATATGAGAAAAACAAAAATTATCTGCACCATCGGTCCCGCCTGCCGCAATGAGGAGACGCTTATTGCAATGATAAGGGCGGGAATGAATGTCGCAAGACTCAATTTTTCCCACGGCACTCACGCCGAACATCTTGAGACAATCAATATGCTGAAAAAGGTCAGGGAAAAGCTCAATGTTCCGCTTGCGATAATGCTTGACACAAAGGGTCCCGAGTACAGAATCAAGAGTTTCAAGGACGGCTCCGTTTTTCTCAACGACGGCGACGAATTTACCTTCACAACGGATCAGATCGTCGGAGATGAGCACAAGGTTTCTGTCAGCTACCCCGGACTTGCGGACGACCTTTCGGTAGGCGATACGATTCTTCTGAATAATGCTCTGCTTAATTTTGAGGTTGTTTCGATCGACGGACACGATATTAACTGCCGTGTTGTTACGGGCGGTGAGCTTTCCAATAATAAAAGTATGAGCTTCCCCGGCAAGACGCTCAAACAGAAATATGTCAGCGATCAGGACCGTGCCGACATTCTTTTCGGAATTGAAAACGATGTCGATTTCATTGCCTGTTCCTTTGTTTCCTGCAAGCAGGATATTCTCGATATCAAAGCCGTGATGGGCAACAGCGTTCACAAAATTGACCTTATTGCCAAGATTGAGAACCGTGCCGGAATTGACAATATTGACGATATCTGTACCGAGTGCGACGGAATTATGATTGCGAGAGGCGATATGGGCGTTGAAATTCCGTTCGTTGAGCTGCCGATCATTCAAAAGGCGCTTATCACAAAATGCCGCCTGCTCGGCAAACGTGTTATCACGGCAACCGAGATGCTTGAGTCTATGATCCATAATCCGAGACCGACAAGGGCGGAGACCTCCGACGTTGCGAACGCCGTTTACGACGGCACGAGTGCGATTATGCTTTCGGGTGAAACGGCAGCAGGCAAATATCCCGTTGAAGCAGTTGACACAATGGCTCGAATCGCAATGCAGACCGAAAAAAACATCAACTACACAAAGCGTTTCGGCTCAACGGAGTTCAGAATAAAGAATCCCGTCGATGCAATTTCTCATGCAACCTGCGGAATGGCGATCGACCTAAGCGCAAAGGTAATTGCCGTTTGCTCCCTTTCGGGAATGACGGTCAGAATGGTCTCACGTTTCCGCTCGCCTGTCGATATTATGGGCATGACGGTTGACAAAAAGACGTGGAGAAAACTTTCAATGTCGTGGGGAGTTACTCCCGTTCTGTGTGAGACGTACGAATCGACAGACGTGCTTTTCTACGCCGCAAAGAATAAGGCGATCGCAACCTTCGGACTTGAATCGGGCGATAGAATTATCGTCACCGGCGGAATGACAAACGGAGTCTCGGGCAACACGAACCTTATAAAAGTCGAGACAGTCGGATAATTTTTGATTGAAAATAACACGCACAAAAAATTCCATGCTAATTTATGGAACTTTTTGTGCGTTTTCTCTTTATTTTTCTTACAATATCCGTTATAATAAACTAAATATAGATAAAAGGAGTATATTATTATGCTTAAAAACATACCTTCGATACTTTCACCCGAGCTTCTTAAAATCCTTATGGAGATGGGTCACGGCGACTACATCGTAATCGGCGACGGCAATTTCCCCGCCGCTACAAACGCCCAGCGTCTTGTCCGCCTTGACGGTCACGGCGTTCCCGAGATTCTCGACGCCATTCTTAAGCTCATGCCGCTTGACACATATGTTGACGCTCCCGTTTCCCTCATGGATAACGGCGATCCCGACAACCGTCCCGAGATCTGGGCTACATACAAAGAGATCGTTGAGAAAAACGAGGGTGACAAAAACATCGGTCTTATCGAGCGTTTTGACTTCTACGATAAGGCAAAGAACGCTTTTGCAATCGTTGCAACGGGCGAGACTGCAATTTACGCTAATATTATTCTCCAAAAGGGTGTTGTAATAAATGACTAAAAGAGTTTTAGCCTTCGACTTCGGCGCCTCAAGCGGCAGAGCAATAATCGGCTGCTTCAACGGCGATAAAATTACACTTGAAGAAGTACACCGTTTCTCAAACGACCCCGTAAGTGTCGGCGGTACGGTGTACTGGGATGTTCTGCGCCTTTTTTATGAGATCAAGCAGGGAATTATCAAAGCAAAAATCGCAGGCGGCTTTGATTCAATCGGAATCGACACATGGGGCGTTGATTTCGGACTTATCGACTCCGAGGGCAAGCTGATGGAAAATCCCGTTCACTACCGTGACGCAAGAACCGTCGGACTTGTTGACGAGGCATTCAAGACTATGCCGAAAGAAAAGCTTTACGGCATTACGGGAATTCAGTTCATGGAGCTGAATACCCTTTTTCAGCTTATTTCACTTAAAAAATACAGACCGTGGATGCTTGAGCGTGCAGACAAAATGCTCTTTATGCCCGACCTTTTCGGATATATGCTCACGGGCAAAATGTGTGCCGAATATTCGATAGCCTCCACGTCACAGCTCATTGACCTTGATAAAAGAACGTGGTCAAAGGAAATTCTTGATGCTTTCGGAATTAAAGAATCTGTCTTTGCTCCGCTCGTTCAGCCGGGCACGGTTCTCGGCGAGCTTTCAAAGGAAGTTTGCGAGGAATGCGGCGTTGATCCCGTTCCCGTTATTTCCGTCTGCGGTCACGACACTCAGTCGGCTATCACCTCCGTTCCGTGCGAGGACGGCGATTTTGCTTTCCTTTCGAGCGGCACATGGTCGCTCTTCGGCACAGAGCTTGACGAGCCGATAGTCAATGAGACTTCAATGAACATAAATATCACGAACGAGGGTGGCTTTGACGGTTCGACGGGCTTCCTCAAGAATATAATCGGTCTTTGGCTCATCCAGGAGAGCCGCCGCCAGTGGAAGCGGGAGGGCAAGGAATATTCCTATGCCGACCTCGAAAAGCTTGCGCTTGCCGCAGAGCCGTTCAAGTGCTTCATTGACCCGGACGCTCCCGAGTTTGTTCCTCACGGAAATATTCCCGAGCGTGTGCGTGAATTCTGCCGCAAAACGGGTCAGTACGTTCCCGAAACGGTCGGCGAGATCATGCGCTGTATCTATGAAAGTCTTGCGATGAAATACAGGCTGACATTTGAAAAGCTTCGCGAATGTACGGAGCGTGACTATCCCGTTATTCACGTTATCGGCGGCGGCACAAAGGACGGTCTGCTTTGTCAGATGACGGCAAACTCCTGCGACCGCACGGTTAAAGCAGGTCCGATCGAAGCCACCGTTATGGGCAACGTTGCCGTTCAGCTCATGTCCGACGGTTCTGTCGAAAATATCGGACAGGCAAGAAAAATTGTTGCCGACTCCTCCGAGCTTAAAACCTTTGAGCCGAAGGACACGGACAAGTGGGCAGGGGCTTATGAGGATTTTCTCAAGGTGACTTAAAATGGACAGGATTGAGGTTCACAAAGAGAAAAAGCATCACAAGCCAATGAAAAATGGATTGAAAATCACTCTTAAAATTCTCTTAGCGATTTTGTTCGCAGGAATTTTTTGTGGAATTTATTATATAGCGAAGCTGTCCTTTATCGGCCCTGCGATAAGCTCAGGAAAATACGGACATCTCGGAGAAATAATTGCCGCCGTTATTCTTGTTTTGGCGTATCTTTGCGCTTGCATTACAATTTTCTTTAAAAAGAAAAGGCTTGTCAGCGGAATAGTTTCTTTTATCCTTATAATAAGTGTTATTCCTGCTCTCGGCGTAGCTAACACCGTTGTTGCTGCCAAGGAGTATCAAACCTTTAATCAGGCAATTTGGAATGACCCTGAGTATTTTAATTGCCGTCAATATATGATTGACGATATCAAAAGCAAGTATAAGCTTGTCGGAATGGATGTTGAAGAGGTGAAAAATATTCTTGGAGACAGTTATTATGATTTTCCGGAGGACAACAAGTTTTATTATGAAGTCGGTCAAGAATTTCCCGGATATAAAAAATTCATAATCACCTACGATGATAACGGCAAGGTTACATCGGCTGAGATGGTTGGTTGAAATTTAGTTGTTTTAAACAAACAATTTGATTTAAAATCTGCTTGCGAATTTTATAAAAATAATTCAGCAAAAGGATGAGTTTAATATGGAAAAGAAAAATAAAAATGCGAAAAAAGTAATTGTATTTGTTCTGAAAATTATTGTGTTTATATTTCTTTGCGTTTTCTACGCCGGACTGATTTCCTTTTTTGGCCATTGTCCCGATTCTATAACCTTCGGCGAATACAAATATATCGGCATAATTATCCTTGTGACGGTATGTGTTGGTTTTATTGTTTCGCTTGCATTCGCTCTGTTCAAGAAAAGCAGTAAGGCTAAAAAAATAGTTACTTCATTGATCTGTGCCGCACTTATTGTTTTGGTTATTCCGATAGTTAATTTAACTGAGAAGATATGTGCTATCCCTTATACTGAATTTTCAACAGAAGGCTGGAATAATTCTACAACCGACAACCTCCGTCAATATATGATACCTGATCTTGAAGAAAAATATAAGATCGTCGGAATGAAGCTTGAAGATGTTTACAGTTTAATCGGCGAGGGAACGGAAGAAACCTTAGCTGACGGCTCTCATGAAATAACATATGATATCGGAACCTTCGGTGTATGGCATAATACCTATGTCCTCGAATATGACGAAAGCGGCATTGTAACAAAAACATATACCAGACCGAAATAATAAAGTAAAAATCTGCTTGCAGATTTATATAAAAAATAATTCAACGAAAGGATGAATTTTATATGGCAGAAAACAGATATCTGGGCGAATACCCCGTAATCGGTATCCGTCCTATCATCGACGCAAGACGCGGACCTCTTAAGGTCAGAGAGTCTCTTGAGGAGCAGACAATGGGCATGGCTAAGGCAGCCAAGAAGCTCTTTGAGGAGAACCTCAAGTATTCAAACGGCGAGCCCGTTAAGGTCGTTATCTCCGACACAACTATCGGTCGTGTTGCCGAGACGGCAGCCTGCGCCGAGCAGTTCAAGAAAGAGGGCGTTGCCATTACTCTTTCCGTAACTCCCTGCTGGTGCTACGGTTCCGAGACAATGGACATGGATCCCAACACAATCAAGGGCGTTTGGGGCTTCAACGCAACAGAGCGTCCGGGTGCAGTTTACCTTGCATCCGTTCTTGCAGCTCATGCTCAGAAGGGTCTCCCCGCTTTCGGCATCTACGGCAGAGAGGTTCAGGAGGCTGACGATTCCGAGAACATCACAGAAGATGTTAAGGAAAAGCTTCTTCGCTTTGCACGTGCCGCTGTTGCAGTTGCGACAATGAAGGGCAAGTCATATCTTCAGATCGGTTCGATCTGCATGGGTATCGCCGGTTCTTCAATCGACCCCGATTTCATTGAGGAATATCTCGGTATGAGAGTTGAGTCCGTTGACGAGGTTGAAATCCTCCGCCGAATGGAAGAAAACATCTATGACGAGGAAGAATACAAGAAGGCTTACAAGTGGACAAAGGAGCATTGCCCCGAGGGATTTGATAAGAACCCCGACTTCGTAAGAAAATCGGACGAGCAGAAAGAAAAGGATTGGGAGTTCACGGTCAAGATGATGTGCATCATCAAGGATCTCATGAACGGCAACAAGAATCTTCCCAAGGGCAGAGAGGAAGAGATGGCAGGTCACAATGCTATTGCCGCAGGCTTCCAGGGTCAGCGTCAGTGGACAGACCATTGGCCGAACGCAGACTTTGCCGAGGCACTTCTCAACACCTCCTTTGACTGGGACGGCGTAAGAGAGCCTTACATCCTTGCAACAGAGAATGACGTTCTCAACGGCATTTCAATGCTCTTTGAGAAGCTTCTCACAAACCAGCCGTCAATGTTCTCCGACGTTCGTACTCATTGGAGTGCAGAGTCCGTTAAGAGAGTTACAGGCTATGAGCTTGAGGGTCACGCAAAAGAGGCAGGCGGATTCCTCCACCTCATCAACTCCGGCGCATCATGTCTTGACGCTTGCGGCGAACTGAAGAACGACAAGGGCGAGGCTTGCATGAAGCCTTGGTACGACGTAACCGACGAGGACGTTGACAAGATGCTCAAGGCCACAACATGGAACGCAGCCGATAACGGTTACTTCCGTGGCGGCGGATATTCCTCACGCTTCGTTACGAAGAACGAAATGCCCGCAACAATGATCCGTATCAACCTTGTTAAGGGCATCGGACCGACAATTCAGATCTGCGAGGGTTATTATGTCGGACTTCCCGAGGACGTAACAGACGCTCTCTGGAAGAGAACAGACTACACATGGCCCTGCACATGGTTCACTCCGATCTGCAACGGCAAGGGTGCTTTCAAGTCGGCTTACGACCTCATGAACAACTGGGGCGCAAACCACGGCGCATCTACATACGGCCATATCGGTGCAGACCTCATCACAATGTGTTCAATGCTTCGTATTCCCGTTTCTCTTCATAACGTTCCCGAGGAGAAGATCTTCCGTCCGGCAAACTGGAATTATTTCGGTATGGACAAAGAGGGTCAGGACTACCGTGCATGCCAGGTTTACGGCCCGATGTACAAATAATTGCAAATTTTCAAAGACTGCGTCACTCGGCGCAGTCTTTTTTTCATTGACAGAAGCATTTATATTTTATATAATTTAAATATCAAATCAACGGAGATGTCGTTATGCGATCTGTTTTGTTTTTTATCGAATCGCTCGGTCGGGGCGGTGCGGAAAGAATTTTTGCAACGTTCATTGAGAACACAAAAAATAAATACGATGTTTTCACCGAGACCGACGGCGAGGTTTATACGGATATCATCAAATCGCACGCCAATCACCGCTGCATGGTAAAAAAAACGGACTCAGGCGCAAAATCAATTCTTAACAAGTTAAAAATCAAAGCGTCTCTGATTGCCTCTCCCGAATTTATAAGGAAGAATTATATCAAAGGAAACTATGATGTTGAGGTCGCATTCTGCGAGGGATATTCAACAAAAATTATCGGTAACTCAAAAAAAAGAAACTGCAAAAAAATCGCATGGGTTCACACCGATATGGTTAAAAATCCGTGGAGTGAGAAAGTTTTCGGCTCGGCAGAGGAAGAAAAAAAGTGCTACGAAAATTTTGATGCAATTGTTTGCGTTTCACAAACAATGAAAGATGCGTTTGTTGAGAAATACGGAATGGAAGAGAAGGTGTTTGTGCTTTATAATCCGCTTGATTTTGAAAGCATAATTGAAAAAAGTTCAGAAAATACAGACTTTAAATTCGGCGATGGAATGAGATTTGTCCTTGCCGGAACTTTTATAAAAATTAAAGGCTATGACCGATTTGTTAATGTGTGCGAAAGATTGAAAAATGACGGAAAGATTTTTTCGGTTCTCATAATGGGTGACGGCGAAGAAAAAGAATATATTAAAAAAATAATTGCCGAAAAAAAGCTCGGTGATACAATAAAAACTCTTGATTTTCAAACGAATCCGTATAAATATATTGCACACTCCGATGTCTATGTTTGCTCGTCATATGCCGAGGGCTACAGCACCTCAGTCAGTGAAGCGGTTGCATTGAGCGTGCCTGTTATCACGACCGAATGCTCGGGCATGAGAGAAATTTTCGGCGAAAACGAATGTGGAATTATCTGTGGAAACTCCGAGGACGGTCTTTACAATGCGATGAAAAAAGTTTTGGAAAATCCGTCGCTTCTCGAAAAATTCAGTAACGAGGAAAAGAAACGTGCCAATGATTTTTCGCTTCAAAAAAGAGTGAAAGCAATTGAAGATTTTTTAGAGAGTGTCTGATAAAAATGAATGAGATTGAAAAATATGTTCAAGAAAAATTATTTGAATTGCAGGACGAAAAGTACCGTGATTTTCATGCAGCGCTGATGCCGACGATTGACAAAGAAACTGTCATCGGTGTGCGCTCGCCGCATCTGAAAAAGCTTGCAAAAGAGTTTTACAAAAGCGGCGATTACGAAAGCTATTTAAAAATTCTTCCGCACAAATATTATGAAGAAAACAACGTTCATGCCGCTTTGATCGGCTTTGAAAAGGACTACGAAAAAGCAATAGAACTGCTTGATGAATTTCTTCCGTTTGTCGACAACTGGGCTACCTGCGATATGATGCGAATTCCCGTTTTCAAAAAGCATCTGCCGGAGCTTTACTCGAAAATCCCCGACTGGCTCGGCTCTGATAATCCGTATGCCGTCCGGTTCGGAATAAAAATGCTGATGGACTTTTTCCTCGGCGAGAATTTCACAGCTGAATGTGCCGAACGCGTCTGCGCAGTCACACGTGAGGAATACTATGTCAAGATGATGATTGCGTGGTACTTTGCAACTGCGCTTGCAAAAAATTACGACGAAATCATTCCGTATATTGAAAACAAGCATCTCGAAAAATGGACGCATAACAAGGCAATTCAAAAGGCTATTGAAAGCTATCGCATAACGGACACTCAAAAGGAATATTTGAGGACGCTGAAGATTAAGGAAAAAGAAAGAGGATGAAAAAATGTTCGCAAGGGTAAAGAGTATGGGCATATTCGGTATGGAGGTTTTTCCTGTCGGAGTGGAGGCGGATATCTCCTCGGGGTTACCTCGTTTTGACGTTGTCGGACTCCCTGATTCCGCAGTCAGCGAATCACGCAACCGAGTCCATTCGGCGATAAAGAACAGCGGATTTGATTTTCCCGTCAGCCGAATTACGGTTAACCTTGCTCCTGCCGACAGGCGTAAAGAGGGACCGCTCTATGATCTTGCAATGTTTATTGCTCTTTTGGAAGCGTCGGAACAGCTGAGAGTGAAAACCGACGAATATGTTTTCCTCGGCGAGCTTTCGCTTGACGGTAAGGTTAGGCGTGTTAACGGAATCTTACCGATGGTTATCGGAGCCTGTCAGAGCGGAATGAAAAAGATTTTTGTCCCTGCCGATAATGCAAATGAGGCGGCAATTGTTGAGGGAATAGAGGTTTATCCCGTTGCGGATGTTTTATCTGTGCTTAATCATCTGCGAGGAACAAATCCGATTCGACCGGCGGTACCGTCAAAGAATACCGACGAAATGGGATATGATTATCTGCCCGATTTTGCCGACGTTAAGGGTCAGTTTGAGGCAAAGCGTGCGCTTGAGGTTGCGGCGGCAGGCGGACACAATACGCTTATGATCGGAAGCCCGGGATCGGGTAAAAGTATGCTTGCTAAAAGAATTCCGTCGATTTTGCCGTCAATGACATTTGAAGAAAGCCTTGAAACGACGAAAATTTATTCAATCTCGGGTGCGCTCAGAAACAATTCAAGTCTTATAACCAGACGCCCGTTCCGAGCTCCGCATCATACGGTTTCTTCAATCGGACTTGCAGGAGGCGGTGCTATCCCGAAGCCCGGTGAGATTTCTCTTGCACATAACGGCGTGCTTTTCCTTGATGAATTGCCTGAATTTTCACGCTCGACAATGGAGATGCTGCGTCAACCTCTTGAGGACAGACAGATTACAATTTCCCGTGCCTCGGGAGCCTCAACATATCCCTGCTCGGTGATGCTCGTTTGTGCGATGAATCCGTGCCCGTGCGGTTACTACGGTCATCCGACGAAGAAATGCACCTGCCGTGAGGGTGCGGCGGCAAAATATCTTTCAAAAATAAGCGGTCCGCTGCTGGACAGAATTGATATACATATTGAAGTTCCGCCCGTCGATTTTGAAAAGCTCTCCGACTCTCACCGTGGCGAGCCGTCCTCGGAAATCAAGAAGAGAGTTGAGGCTGCAAGGAAGATTCAGCAGAAACGTCTCAGCGGCACATCGGCGAATTGCAATGCTCAGATGAACTCGGCAATGACACGTGAATTTTGCCGTGCGAGCGATGCGGCGATGAAAATGCTTGAAATTTCATTCGATAAGCTCGGACTTTCGGCACGTGCATACGATAAAATACTGAGAGTTGCAAGGACGGTTGCCGATCTTGATAATTCAGAGATTATTGAGGCAACACATATTGCCGAGGCCATTCAATACCGCTCTCTTGACAGAAAATTTTGGACAAGATGAGGAAATAGTCCAAAGACGAAATATTGACAGAAAAATAAGGTATGCTATAATCGAATCATCTGTTATGGCATACCTTTATTATATAAATCCTGAAAGGGTGTATCTATGTCGAAATCCGAACGTAAAAAGCGCAAGGTAATATATTATGAAAACGAACTCACGGACGATTTTGCAAAGATGGGCATTGAAATAAAGCCGCTTCGTGAAAACTACCGCTATATTCATCGGGGTCTGCTGTGGAGACTGTTTTCGTTTATTCTGTACAGAATCATCGGTCAGCCGCTTGCGTGGCTTTATACTAAAATTGTGCCGCTTCACCGTTTTAAAAATCGAAAGGCGATTTTTAAGGTCGGCTTGTCGGGGGCATATATCTATGCCAACCATACAAATTTTATCCTCGACGCATTCCTGCCGAACCTGCTAAGGCGTTTCCGCAGGGGATATATAGTCGTCGGGCCGGACACAATGTCTGTCCCGGGTCTTAACAATATTGTCGAAATGCTCGGTGCAATTCCGCTCGGCTCAACGCTCAAGCAGAAAAAGGAAATGGTGAACTGCGTGAAAACAAGGATTCGCCAGAGAAATTTTGTAACAATCTATCCGGAGGCGCATATGTGGCCGTATTATACGGGTATACGTCCGTTTACCGACGCATCGTTCAGCTATCCTGCGCACACAATTACTCCTGTTTTTGCAATGACAACTTGTTATCAGAAGAGAAAAATCGGAGCTTTTCCTAAAACGGTGACATATATTGACGGCCCGTTCTATCCCGATGAAAGTTTGCCGGTGGCAGAAAGAAAAAAGAAGCTGAGAGATCAGTGCTATAATGCAATGAAATCCCGTGCCGAGGAGAACTCGACCTACGAATACAGAATTTACAGAAAAAAAGAGGAATAAGACAACACTGCGCAACTGAGGTGCACGCATTGATGCTATACAAAGTGAATAATCTGTTAAATTTGTCATAGATATTGATTAGTGAAAAAAATATGATATAATAGGCTTAGCGATGAATTATTTTGTCGCAAAAGGAGGAAAAAAACAATGACAAGACAGCAGATTAAGGCAATGGCGAGAGCTCAGCTCGGAAATCAGATTTTCGGCAACACATGGCTTATTGCCGTTGTGGTAGCGGTAATTCAGACGGCTATCTCTTACCTCGTTAACGCTATCCCCGGAATCGGTCAGATCGCCGCACTCTTGTTGTCGGGACCTGTCGCTTACGGCGTTTCGGCAATGTTCCTTAAGCAGACCCGCACAGGCGAAAAAATGGACATCGGAGATATCTTCAACGGATTCAGAGAGGATTTTTCAAACACATTCCTTATCGGTCTTATGACGACAATCTTCACGATGCTTTGGAGTTTGCTCTTTATCATTCCGGGTATCGTTAAAGCATTGTCATACTCAATGGCAATGTATATCAAGGTCGATCATCCCGACTATGACTGGAAACAGTGTATAGACGAAAGTCAGCGTATGATGCAGGGCCACAAGGGAGAACTTTTCGTTCTTAATCTCAGCTTCATCGGCTGGATGATCGTCGGCGCTTGCTGTGCAGGAATCGGCGGTTTCTGGGTAAATGCCTATATGCAGGCGGCTACTTCTCAGTTCTATGAAAACCTTAGAAGAAGTGAAATTACAGACAGAGTCGAGAACACTGATCCGCAGTTTACCGCATACGTTTCCGACGATCGGCAGAACTGAATTTAAAACACAATCCGTCCGTTTGGAAATATTTCCGAACAGGCGGATTTTCTTTGCAATTGTTATTTTATATGGTATAATATTTGAATAATTAAAGTGAAAAGGTGATTGAAGTGATACACGTAAGCAAGCCGATGACGGATCTGCCGAAAGAATATAAAACTCCGTTGCAGGAAATGACATATAAATTCCTCAGCGAAAACAATATTCCGTTCAGCCGTGTCGAAAACGACGAGGCGGTAACAATGGAGGATTGCTTTGAAATTGACAAGGCGCTCAATATGCAAACGGTCAAAACGCTCTTCCTTTGCAACCGTCAGAAAACAAATTTCTATCTTTTTGTAACGGCGGGGGACAAGCCCTTTGTCACAAAGGATTTCAGTCACGCCCTCGGAATTTCAAGGGTGTCCTTTGCCTCGGCGGAAATGCTTGATGAAATTATCGGCACAAAGGTCGGTGCAACAACAATCTTCGGAGTGCTCCGCAGGGAGGCGGAGAACGTCCGTGTAGTTTTCGATAAAGCGGTCTGCGACGATGAATGGTACGGCTGTTCCGACGGAACAACAACGGGATATATGAAACTCAGAACAGACGATATTCTCAATAAGCTCCTGCCGTATTCAAAGCATACATATGAGGTTATTGAGGTCTGAGACGCACTGAAAGCATTTTTATTTGCAAAATCTGCTTTTTTATGGCAGATCAGGCAATAAAAAGTTGAAAAAATTGCCCTAATAATGTTTACATCAGGAAATAAACGTGTTATTATTATGGGTGGTAATTAGATTGCTATTAACTTTACAAGGAGGAACAAAGAATGGCAAGAAAAAAGTTAACCATGGATGGTAACACCGCTGCCGCTCACGTATCATATGCGTTTACGGAAGTTGCCGGTATCTATCCTATCACTCCGTCAAGCCCGATGGCAGACTACGTTGATCAGTGGTCGGCTCAGGGTCGTAAGAACATCTTCGGTACAACTGTAAAGGTTGCCGAAATGCAGTCAGAAGCAGGTGCTTCGGGTACTGTTCACGGTTCCCTTGCAGCAGGTGCACTCACAACGACTTATACGGCGTCACAGGGTCTTCTCCTTATGATCCCGAATATGTATAAGATCGCAGGTGAGCTTCTTCCCTGCGTATTCCATGTATCGGCTCGCTGCGTTGCGTCTCACGCCCTTAACATC